>Ga0302320_10004484_pt1 | contig 31714 bp, 20 predicted proteins | sample Bog_T0_3_FD_202130 | JGI IMG/M metagenome (GOLD analysis project Ga0302320, IMG submission 202130) | Peat permafrost microbial communities from Stordalen Mire near Abisko, Sweden - Bog_T0_3 | ecosystem: Environmental > Terrestrial > Soil > Wetlands > Peat | place: Sweden: Abisko, Stordalen Mire... | reverse complement strand
GCTTCCTGGCCGCCTACCCCGGCAAGCCCTTCCACTTGGGCGAGTTCGGCCTGACCGACGACGCCACCAGCGTGGCCCAGGACCCCACCGGCAGCAGCATCGCCGAGACCGCCTGGGGCGCGATCATGAGCAAGGCCGCCAGCGGCGGCGCCCCGTGGTGGTGGGATGGCTGGATCCCCAACCAGAACCTTTACTACCGCTGGAAGGGCATCAGCACCTTCCTGGCCGGCGAGGACCTGGATCAGCGGGGCTACGCGCCGGTGCGCCCCAACGTCACCACGGCCACCCGCGCCGACATCGGCGTGACCCCGGCCTTCAACAACGGCTCGCCATGGGGCTCGCCCTCGCCGGCCTCCACGTTCACCCTGTCGCCCACCGGCGTCCTGAGCCCCAGCGCCAGCAGCCTGGGCACGTACCTCTGGGGCACTTGGACCGCCGGCAAGAACCCGCCCAGCTTCGTGGTGAATTACGCGGTGGCGGGGCAGTTCCAGGTTCAGGTGACCAGCGCCTCGAGCAGCGGCACCACGGCCCTGACGGTGACGCTGGATGGCGTGGCGACGGCGCTGAACAACACCGCCGTGAGCGCCGGCAACACCTACAGCATCGCGGTGGCGGCGGGGGCCCACACCATCAAGGTGGACGGCACGGGCCAGGATTGGGTCGTGCCCATCTACACCTTCACCAATTACGGCGGCATCCTGCGCTGCTTCAGCCTGACCGGCACCGCCAAGGCCCTGGGCTGGGTGCAGAGCCGCAACGCCACCTACTGGAACCAGTGCGCCAGCTGCCAGGGCGGCGCGGCCAAGGCCCTGCCCAGCGTCAGCGATGGCATCGTGCAGCTGACGGGCCTGAGCAACGACGGCACCTGGAACTACGGCTGGTATGAGACGCTGAATGGCACCCTCAGCAGCAGCGGCAGCGCCCTCTGCGCGGGCGGGGCCCTGAACCTGCCGGTCCCGGCATTGACCAAGGATATGGCGTTCAAGCTGACTTGGGCGGGCGCTGCGGCCAGCCCCACGCCGACCCGCACGCTTTCGCCCAGCGCCACGCGCTCCGCCAGCCCGTCACCGTCGTCCACGGTCACCATGACCGTCTCCGCCAGCGCGTCTCCGACGCCCAGCCGCACCGCCACCACGACGCCCACGCCCACGCTCAGCCCCAGCCTCACGGGCAGCCCCAGCTTCACGCCCACCGCCAGCCCGCCAGACACGGCCACGCCCAGCCCCACCTCCAGCTTCACCGCCGTGGCCCCCGGCAGCAGCGCCACGATCACGCCCAGCCCCACGCCCATGTGCCCGGGCGGCGGCTTCCTGGGTTACAGCACCATCAACTCCAACACCGATTTCAACGGCCATATGGTCGGCAACGCCGCCGCGCTGCCCATTGATGGCCAGGTCAGCGCCCTGGAGTTCTATGTGGCTTCGGGCAGCGGCCAGGTCCGGGGCGCCATTTACGCGGACACGGGTTCGGGCCCCGGCGCCCTGCTGGCCCAGGCCGGGCCGATCAGCGTGGGGCCCGGCAGCCAGACCCTGCCCATCGGGCCCGTGGACCTGCCGCCAGCCACCTACTGGCTCTTCATCCAGAACACGGCGGGCCTGGCCCTGGGCATCAATAGCAGCGGCGGCTCGTTGTACGACCAGCCCATGGCGTTCGGGCCCTTCCCGGCCACGGCCAGCGCCGCCTATTCGGCGCCCTGGAGCGTGGCGCTGCTGGCCGTGGTCTGCCCGGTGGCCACGCCGACGCCCACAGCGACCCCCAGCCCATCGCCGTCAGTCTCGCCCACGCCTTCGGCCTCGCCCAGCGTCAGCGTTTCGCCGTCGGCGACGCCCAGCCCCACGGGGACGGCTACCAGCACCCTCATCGCCAGCGCCACCGCCTCGGCGACGCCCTGCGCTTGCAGCCCCACGCCCACTCCCTCGGCCACGGATGCCGCCACCGCCACGGGGACGCCGGCGTCGAGCCCCACCGCGACCGCGACGGCAGGCCCGCCCAGTGCCACCACCAGCCCGACGGCCACGCCGTCCTCCATCAGCACCGCCAGTGCCAGCGCCACGCCGCCATCCAGCCTCACGGCCAGTCCCAGCGCCACGCCCGCCGCCAGCGGCACGGCCAGCCCGGGAGCCTCCGCGACGATGAGCGGCACCGGCACGCCGGGGGCCACGGCCACCGTCATGGCCACGGCCACGGCGACGCCCAACCCAGCCGGGTCGATGACGCCGACCCCGCTGGCCGGCGCGGTGACGCCCAGCCCGACCCAGACCGGCACCGTGGGCCCCGCCCCGGACGGGCCGCTGTGGGTGCTGGCGGCGTATCCGGTGCCCAATCCCGATCCCGACAAGGTGGCCTTGAAGATGAGCGTGGGCGCCGACGATGTGGTCCTGCGCCTATGGACGCCGGCCCTGGTCCTGGTCGGCGAGCAGCATAGCGGCCCGGTCCCGGCCGGCTGGAGCGATGTGGTGCTGGACCCGGCCATCATGGCGCGCGTCCCCCGCGGCCTGGGCTACCTGACCCTGCAGGCGCTGCGCGGGCAGCGGCGTTCGGCGCCCAAGCCGCCCTTGCGCTTCGTCCGGCTGCGATGAAACGCGGCCCCTTCGCGCGCCCGCGCGCCCGCGCATTCAAACGTTCCTATGCCGCCGCCTGGGCCGCCCTGGCTTGGGCCGGCAGCTTGGGCGCGGCCACGGTGACCATCACCGTCAGCCCATGGGCCAACAACCACGCCATCCCGGCGACCGTGTTCGGCGGCAACGAGGACTACGGCCCGGGCCAGACGACCGTGGCCAGCCCGGCCCACGACACCATCCCCAACGCCCCGTACATGCGCCTGGGCGGCAACCGCCTCAGCACCTACAACTGGGAGATGAACACCGACAACGCCGGCAATGACTACGGTCCGGATATGAGCGACCTCGCCATGCTCTATTGGGTGGGATTGCCGCAGAACACCAGCCAGGCCCCGGCGGCGGGGGTGACCACGCGCTACGACCAGTGGCGCGGCCTGGGCAAGCAGGTGCTGGCCACGGTCCAGGCCCTGGGCTATGTGGCCGCCGATGGCAGCGGGGTGGTCACCAACGCCCAGATCGCGCCCAGCTCCCGTTGGAAGCAGGTCGTGCCGTTCAAGGGCTCGGCGTTCAGCCTCGCCCCCGACCAGGCCGACAATTACGTCTACATGGACGAGTACGTCAATTACCTGGTGAACAAGTATGGCAACGCCGCATCCGGCGGCCTGCAGTACTACGACATCGACAACGAGCCCGGCGGCTGGGACAACACCCATCCGTATTCGCACCCCGCCCATGCCACCTATGCCGAGCTGTTCTACAAGGAGACGGCCACCGCCAAGGCCATCCTCAGCGTGGATCCCGGCGCCCAGATCGTGGGCCCCAGCTTTTGGGGCCTGTCGGACGTGGAGCACTTGGCCAACTTCTCGGGGACGCAGGCGTCCGATGCGGCCGCCTACGACGGCACCTACACCTGGTGCGTGGGCGCCCTGCTGCACACCATGGCCGTGGAGTCCGCCGCCGCGGGCCATCGGCTGCTGCATTACCTGGATGTGCATTACTATCCCGAGGCCCTGGGCAGCGACGGCAACCGCATCATCTATGGGAGCACCGCCGCCTCCACCACCCAGCCCTGCGCCGTCGCCCGCATGCAGGCGCCGCGCACGCTGTGGGACAGCACCTATTACGAGGACAGCTGGGTCTCGAACAACGGCGCCGGGCCCTCGTTGGACTATATCCACAAACTGCAGGGCTACATCGCCAGCGACTATCCCGGGACCGGCCTCTCCATCTCCGAGTACAATTTTGGCGCCAGCTGGGACGTGTCGGGGGGCATCGCCCAGGCGGATATGCTGGGGGTGCTGGCCCGCTTCCAGGTGATGGGGAATTTCTGGGAGATCAACGACGCCAACGGCGAAGCCTACGCCCAGGCGGCCTTCGACCTGTGGCTGAACTATGACGGCGCCGGCGGGAAGGTGGGCGACATCTACGCCGACGCCGCCACCACTGACTGGACGGCCACCTCGGCCTACAGCGCCCGCAGCAGCACGGACCCCGCCAAGCTGTGGGTGATCGTGCTGAACAAGAATTACGCCGCCACCCAGCCCATCAGCGTCAGCCTGGGGCTCACGGGCGGCCAGACGGTCACGGCGGTGGCGGCCTATCGCTTCGACAGCGGGGCCTCCACCCTTTACTCCGCCTCGACCCACAGCTTCGGGGCCAGCAGCGTCACCGACACGCTGCCGGCCCGCTCGGCCACGGTCTATGTGTGCACGCTCAGCCTCCCCACGCCGACCTCCACGCCCAGCCGCACGCCCAGCCGCACGCCCAGCGGGACCCCGACCGCCAGCTCCAGCCCGACCCGCAGCGCCACGCCCTCACCCAGCCTCAGCCCCTCGGCCACGCCCACGCCTAGTTCCACCCGCAGCGCCAGCCCCACGCCCACGGCGTCGTCCAGCGCCACCGCGTCCCTGACGCCATCCCGCAGCGCCAGCGCCTCGGCCAGCCCCAGCGGCTCTCCGACGCCGGCCGCCAGCTGGAGCCCCTCCGCCACGGTGACTTTAAGCCCCAGTTTCAGCATGACGCCCAGCGTCAGCGACAGCCCCACGGCGGCCATGGGCAGCCCCACCCCCACCGGGACGACGACGGGCACCGGCACCGCCAGCCCCAGCTCCACGCCCAGCATCAGCGTCTCGCCGACGCCCACGCCGCCGCCTGCGGCCAGCAGCACCCCGTCTCCATCGGCGTCCCCCAGCCCGGCAGGGAGCCTGACCGACAGTCCCACCACCACGCCCACACTGGGGCCGCTGTCCCCGACCCCCAGCGCCAGCCCTGCGATCGCGGCCAGCGCTTCGCCCAGCCCCGTTCCACCCACGGGCACCGCCACCGTCACCGTCACGGTCAGCCCTACCGCTACGGGCACCCTGGCGGCATCGCTGACAGAGACCCCTGGCGGGACCCTTCCGCCATCGCCCGGCGCCTCTCCCAGCGCCACGGTGGGCCTGACAGCGACGCTCACGGCGACGCTCACGGCGACCTGCGCATGCGGGCTGAGCCCGACGCCGACCCCCAGCGGCGTCGCCGATCCCGGGCTCGGGGGCTTGCGCATCGTGCAGGCCCATGGCGTTCCCGACCCCGACCCCCGCCGCCTGGCGCTGGAGCTGAGCCTGCCGGTGGATGACGTGGTGCTGAAGCTGTGGACGCCGGCGCTGGTGCTGATCGGCGTGCAGCATAGCGGCCCGCTGGGCCGGGGCTGGCAGAGCCTGAGCCTGGACCCGGCGCTGTGGGCCAGGGCGCCGCAGGGCCTGGTCTATGCCAGCCTGGAAGCCCGCCAGGGCGCCCGGCAGAGCGCCCCCGTGGCGACGCTGCGTTTGTTCCGCTTGAATTGAAGCCGATGGGCCTGCCCTAGCGCCCCTGCGGCGCTTCTTGTATCCTTCGGGCAGGAGGGTCTTGGATGCCAACCATTTCCACATGGCGCCGCTTGGGCGCCGCTGCGGCCGGCCTGGCCTTGATCGTCGGCCTCTTGCACGCGCTGTGCCTGCACTATTTCCCCAAAGGACAGATGGATCCGTGGGGCCTTTCGGACTTTTGGCCCCTGTCGGTGTTCACGCTGCGGGTGCCGGCATGGTGGGCCTGGGGCTGGGCGCTGGCCGCCGCGGGCTTATACGCTGCCGCACGGCCCGCCCTGGAACGGCGCGACCGCCTGGCGCCGCACCTGGCCTTCGCCTTGGCCCTGGTCGTGCTGAGCAACCTGACCCAGGGCTTCCAATGGGGCTTGGACTATCCCACGGCCGGCTGGGGCGACGGCGGCATCGAGTATTGGCAGGACGCCTGCGCCATCCGCGGCCCGCTTTGGTTCCTGCGCCATTTCACCGACGTGCAACCCTTCCTGCTGTCCCATGCCAAGACCCATCCGCCCGGGCCGGTGCTGCTGTACTACGGGCTGGGCGCGCTGCTGGGCTGGCAGCCGTGGCTGGTGTCGCTGGCGGTGGCCGCCTTGGCCCTGGGCCTGACCCTGTGGGGCTGGTCGCGCCTCTTGCGGCGGCTCTTCGGCAAGGTGGAGGGGGCTTGGCTGCTGCTGCTGGTCGTGCTGCCGGGGGTGCAGATCTACTACCTGGCGGTGATGGACGCGGTCTTCGCGGGCGTGCTGCTGGCGGCCTTGGCCGATTTGAGCGAGGACGAAGGCTGGGCCAGCCTGGGGCGCGGCGCGGCCTGGCTGGGCGTGGCGTCGCTGCTGAGCTTCAGCGCGTTGTTCCTGGGCCCGGTGCTGGTGGGCCGGGTGCTGTGGAGGCGCCGCGGCTGGGGCCGCCTGGCGCTGGCGGTGGCGCTGCTGCTGCTGGGCCTGGCCGCCCTGAAGCTGGCCACCGGCTATGACGAGTGGGACGCCTTCAGGACAGCCAGCCGCCTGGAGAATCCGGGCGGATTCCTGGGCTTCAGCGACCCCCGCCGCTACCTTTGGTTCCGCCTGGGCGCGGCGCTGGAGATCGCCCTTTACCTGACGCCCTTCCTGCTGCTGCAGCTGCCGCTGGGCCTGCGGCGCCTGCGCGAGCGCGCGCCCGAGGCCCGCGCCTTGTTCTGGCTGGCGCTGGGCACCGTGGCGGCCATGCTGCTCAGCGGGGCCATGAAGGTGGGAGAGGCCGCGCGCATCTGCCTCTACCTGTTCCCCTACCTGCTGCTGCCCGCCGTGGCCGCGCTCGACGGGCAAGGCCCCTCCGCTTGGCGGCGCGTGCCGGCCTTGGTGCTGGGCCAATCCCTGCTGATGCAGCTCTTCGGGTTCTATCAATGGTGAAGCGGCTAGGCTTGCTGGCCGCCTTGGCGGCGCTGATGGGCTGCCGGCCCGCGGCCCAAGGCTTGGGGCCGCATTACAAGCTGGAGGGCTTCACCTTGGTGGATCCCGCCGCCAAGGCCGAGGCGGTGAAGGACCTGTGGGTGGTGGATGGCGCGCTGGTCGAGCCGGCGCCTGCCGGCTCGCAGGCTTGGCCGGTGCTCAAAGGGCGGGGCCGCTGGCTGCTGCCCGGCCTGCAGGACCTGGCGGTGGCCGCCTGGGGCAACGACAGCGCCAAGGACTTCCACGCCCTGTCCCAGCAGATGGGCGCCGACTCGCTGTTGAAGGCCCAGCTCTTCGCGGGCGTGACGCGGGTGACGGTGACCATGGGCGCGCATGGCCGCAAGCACAGCCGCTTCGGCGACGGCCTGCGCCGCCTCGAAGCCTTCGGCATCCCGGCGGCGCATGGCGGCGTGGCCAGCCCCTTCCTGATGGGGCCGGGCGGGGGCGGCTTCTTCTCGCTGACCGTTGGGACGCGGGCCCAGTTGGACGCGGCCCTGGATGTGGAGCTGGCGGAGCAGCCGGACTACCTTCAGATGAGCGGAGAGGCCGGGAAGGCGGGCCGCGGCCTGCCGCCGCCGTTGCTGAAGGCAGCCATCGCCCGCGGCCACGCGGCGGGCATCCGCTCCGCGGTCCTGGTGGTGGATGCCCCCCAGGCCCGGGCGGCTTTGGACGCGGGCGCGGATGCGCTGATGGGCGCGCCCTGGGGGCAGGACGCGGGCGCCATCTTGGCGGCCATGGCCCGGCGCCGTTGCGCCTGGCTGTCCTCGGCGGGGGCCATGGACCTGATCCATGCCCCCCAGGCGGACGGCATGACCGGCGACCCGCTGGCCCGGGCGTTGGTGGACGGCCGCATCCTGGCCAGCTTCCTGGACGTGGGCGGCTATTGGAGCGCGGTCGCCCAGGCGCGCGCGCAGGTGACCGCCTTGCAGCCGGCCTTCCAGCGTGAGCTGGGCCAGGCCGTCCAAGCCGGGGTCCCGCTCTGGTCGGTCAGCCAGGCCGGTTGGACGGCGTCGTCGTTCCAGGGCGTGGGCATCCATCGCGCCTTGCTGTGGCTCGGGCGCAGCGGCGTCCCGGCCTGGATCGCCCTGGCTTCGGCCACCACGGTGCCGGCGGCTTTCCTGGGGCGGCGCTGCGGCTTTCACGATGGGGACCCGGCCGACCTGGTGGCGCTGGATGCCGACCCGGTGGCCGACCCGGCCAACACGGAGAGGATCAGCGGCGTGTGCATCGGGGGGCTTTGGCCTGAGCGGGACGCTTTGAAGCCGGACCTTTGGCGGCACCACTACTGAGGGCCTGCGCCATTATTTTTTGGCATCCTGCCCCGCCGGGTCCGGCAGGCGGGACACGATGCAAGGGGTCCAAACTGGGCCTGAGCAAGCCGCGCGCTTTCGGTTAATATCATCCCATGCAGCGTTTCGCGCGTTGGGCTTCATACATCCTGCTCCTTGGACCGGCGGCGATCCTGCCCGCCTGGAACTCGTCCTTCCTCAGCCCTGACGGCGGCGGAGGCTATGACCGCGTGCCCCAGGTGCTGGGCGGGCGGACGTTCCAATTGGACGACTATTCTTACTGCGGCTACAAGCTCTCGGCCTATGGGCTGGGCGACGGCCTGCCCTGCAACAGCCTGACGCTGACCGCCTCCAGCGGCAGCGACATCACCAGCTCGCTGGCCGCTGCGGTCACCACCGTGGCCGCCTTGGGCGGCGGCACGGTCTACCTGCCCGCCGGCTCCTTCACCATATCCTCAACGATCTGGCTGAAATACAGCGACCTTCGCATCGCCGGGGCGGGCAGCGCCAGCACCACCCTGGTGATCCCGTCGAGCTACACGCCCGGCAGCTCCATGTACTACGAGGCCCCGCTCAGCTTCAATGCGGGCGGCAACCCCTGGACCCCCACCTGGATGCAGGAGGGCAAGGCCAGCGTGACGACCAGCAGCAGCGACATCCCGCGCGGCGGCTTGACGCTGACGGCCGGGTCCACCGCGGGCCTGGCCGTGGGCGACTGGGTGGTGCTGCAGCAGCTGTTCTGGCCCGCCCTCAGCAACGTGGATGGGGCGGGCACCTGGCCCACCACCTACAGCGCCAATAGCGACTGGCAGTTCACCTTCACCTACGTGCGCCGCATCGCCGCCATCAGCGGCAGCATGGTCACGCTGGACGCCCCGCCCCCGCGGCCCATGCTCAACAGCGACCAAGCCGTGCGGCTGTTCAAGCCCAACCCCGCCAGCTTCATCCAGAACGTGGGGCTGGAGGGCGTCAGCATCCAGGTGATGCCCAACGCCAACAACACCGGCGCCGACGCCGGCCGGCCGGCGGGCATCGCGGTGAATTTCGCCAGCGCCTTCAACGCCTGGTGCCGGGACGTGAAGGTGCTCAACATAGCCAAGCACGGCTTCCAGCCCTGCTGGAGCGTGCGCTGCACCTTCCTGGACTGCGCGGTGACGGGGGCCCAGGACATGGGCGGCGGGGGCTGGGGCTACGGCTTCGTGGACTACTGCAGCCAGGAGAGCCTTTACAAGCGCTGCGTGGCCACCGACACCCGCCACGGCTTCACCCACCAGTACCCCATGACGTCCGACGTGGTGATGACCCAGTGCCAGACGCTGAAGCCGGTGGGGGTGAACACCCCCAATTCGGACGTGGACGACACCCACTTCGCCTACTGCCACCATGTCCTGTGGGACCAGCACTACCAGCAGAACACCGGCATCCAGGCCATGAACCGCGGCACCCAGTCGGGGGCGCAGACCATGGAGACGCTGGGCGGCGGGGTGGTGTGGAACTACGACAATGACGGCGAGACGCTGAACTGGCAGGCCGACAAGGTGCAGATCTCGCCGGTGACCTACACCGCCGATTCCGACGGCCTGGTCATCGGCGTGCAGAATGCCAGCGCCTATGACGATTCCGAGGACGGCTGCGACCCCGCGTGCAACACCATGGTCACCGGGACGTTGATGACGGGCGCGGCCCCGCAGGTCGGGCCCCGCGGCAATGTGGCTTACGAGGGCCTGGGCGTGGGCGGCTTGAGCCCGGCGTCGCTGTTCGACGGCCTGCTGTTCACGCGCCTGGGCCATGTCATGCCGCCGGAGGTCGCGCCCGACGCCTGCGGACCCAGCCCCACGCCCAGCCCCACAGCCACGGCGACCCCCAGCCGCACCGGCAGCCCCAGCCCATCGCCTTCGGCCACCCCCAGCCCGGCCGTCACGACCCCCACGCCGACCGCCAGCCCCGCCGCCACCTGGGGCGCCGAGAAGCAGCTGGACGCCTATTACAGCACCACCCAGTTCTATACCGCCTTCAACCCGGCGGCGGCGGGCTCGGCGCTGGCCTTGGCGGTGGACAGCACGCCGGGGGACTTTGAGGAAGGCACCACGGCGGTCCGCGCGGACTTCACCTTTAACGCTACGGCTGGCGGCAGCTTCGAGCTGTACAACAACTATGGCACCAGCACCTTGGACCTCAGCTTCGACCCTTACGGGCTGTCGGTGTGGGTGAAGGCCAGCGCGCCGGGCGATTCCGTGCGGCTGATGCTGTATGAAGACCAGGCCATGAGCGGGGATCCTTTCGCCAGCGGCGACGAGGTCTATGCCAGCCCCACGCAACCCCTTTCCACGGGATGGACCCGCCTGGTCTTCCCGTACAGCAGCCTGACGTTCTACGCCGGTTCGGGCGGCAACGGGGTGCTGGACCTCAACCGCATCGGCGTGATCCGGCTGGACGTGGTCAACACCGCGGGCACGGCCCATGGCGGCAGCGTCTGGTTCGACGACCTGCGCCAGTTGACCACCTATGCGGGCGCGCCGGACGACCATGCCGCGTTGAATGGCGCCTTTTTCCAGCTTTGGAACAGCGGCGCTGGCTGCGGCTGCGGCGCCTGGACCCAGGCCCAATGGGACGCCGAGCTGGCGAAGCTGCACGCCGAATGCCAGGACACCGTGATCGTGCAATATGGGGTATGGGACAACAACGCCTGGTACACTCCCAGCGCCCTGCCCTACGTGGCTTACACCAACCCCACGCTGAACCGCATCTTCCAGTCGGCCCAGGCGCTGGGCATGAAGGTGGTCGTGGGGCTCGACTACAGCGACACCTGGGCCGGCGCCGACATGACCCAGGCGGCGACCTACAGCGACATCATCACCAAGGACACGGCCATGGCGGCTGAGGTGGTCGGCCTGTTCGGCGCCAATCCCGCCTTCGCGGGCTGGTACATCCCCCAGGAGGTCGATGACCTGAACTGGCAGGACGGCACGCCCCAGCTGCCGCTGCTGCGCGCTTTCCTGCAGAACGCCGCAGCCTTGGCCAAGGCTGCCAAGCCCTTGCCCGTCTATATCGCCCCCTTTTACGGGCCCCACCGGCCGGCCGATGACTATCAGGCCTGGTGGGCGGCCACGCTGGCGGCGGCGCCGTCGGTGGACTGGGTCATCCCCCAGGACGGGGCCAGCGGACATGCCAGCGGCGAGGTGGATGTGCCGCACTATTTCGCGGCCATGAAGGCGGCGGTCCAGGCGGCGGGGCGCAATTTCGGGGCCACGGTGGAGAGCTTCCACCAGACCCAAGGCTGGCCCATCAATGGCAACGCCTTCGCCTCGGTGCCCACCGACATCAACACCTTCAAGCACCAACTGTGGGAGGCCAGGGCCGCGGGCGCGTCCTTCCTGGTCCAGTTCGACTGGAGCAACATGGAGCCCAGCTTGGGCGCAACGCAGACCCAGTTGTACGACGATTACCAGGCCTATCAAGCATCCGAGGCGCCTTGCGGCGCCAGCGCCACGCCCTCGGCCACGGCGACCGCGACGCCGACAGCCTCGTTCACGCCAAGCCTTACGCCGTCGTCCAGCCCCACGGTGAGCCCCACCGCGTCGGCCACGCCCGCCTTCACCGCCACGCTGTCACCCACGGCCAGCCCATCGCCGTCCAGCACGCCGACGTCCAGCGCGGCGTCATCGTCCACGCCCACGATCACCGCGTCGCCAGCATCCTCGTCCAGCCCTTCGGCATCATCGACCCTGAGCGCCACCCCCACGCCATCGGTCACCCTGACGCTGAGCCCGGATGACACGCTGACGCCCAGCCCGCCGCCGTCCCCCGCGCCCAGCGCCAGTCCGACCCTGGGCCCGGGTCTTGCGTCGGCCACGGTCACGGCCAGCCCCACGCTGGCGCCCAACGCGACGGCCACGTCCACCGCCACGCCGCCGGGCGCCCCTGTGACGCCTGGGGGCGGGCCCTTGCAGGTGCTGGGTTTCCGGGCCGTGCCCAATCCGGACCCATCCGGTTTCGCCTTGAAGCTGGCCGGCCCGGCCGATCGCGCGGTCATCCGCCTGTGGACGCCAGCGTTGGTGCTGGTGGGCACGCTGGACAGCCTTCCCCTGGGCGCGGGCTGGCGAACGGTGCCGATCCCCGCCAGCCTGTGGGCCCTGGCCCCCCGCGGGCTGCTCTACGCCACGGTGCAGTTGCAGCGCGGCGCCCAGCGCAGCCTGCCCGTGGCGCCCCTGCGTTTGGTGCGTTTACGTTGAGCCGGCCGCATGCCTTGGTGGCGCCCAATCCCTACAAAGGCACGTTGAGCGCCGCCTCGGCCGCCGCCGCCCTGGCGGCCGGCCTGGGGCGCGCGGGATTCGTGGCGCGGCGCCTGCCCTTGGCCGACGGCGGGCCCGGCACCTTGGCGGCCCTGCGCGCCGCCTTGGGCGGGCGACTGCGCCGCGTGCGCGTGGAGGGGCCCCTGGGCGCGCCGCGGATGGCCGCGTGGTTGGACCTGCCCGGCGGCCTGGCGGTGGTGGAGAGCGCCGAAGCCATCGGCCTGCAGCGGGTGCCCGCGGCGCGGCGCGACGCCATGGCCGCCGGCACCGCCGGCTTGGGCCAATTGCTGCTGGCGGTGGCCGCCGCCGGGAAGCGGCGGGTGCTGGTGGGCTTGGGCGGCTCGGCCAGCACCGACGGCGGCAGCGGCATGGCGCGGGTCTTGGGCTGGCGCTTTTTGGATGCGGCGGGCGCGGCCTTGGCCCCGGGGGGCGGGCCGCTGGCGGGTTTGGCGCGGGTGCGGCGGCCGCGCCGGCGGGCCCTGGGAGGCCTGCGCATGGAGGCCCTCTGCGACGTGGCTGCGCCGCTCCATGGCCCGCATGGCGCGGCGCGGGCCTATGGCCCGCAGAAAGGCGCCACGCCCGCCCAAGTCCGCGCCCTGGATGCGGGGCTGCGGCGCTTGGCGGCGCTGACGGCGCCGGGCTTGGGCTTGGCGCCCGGCGCGGGCGCGGCGGGGGGGCTGGGGTTCGGTTTGCAGGCGTTCGCGGGCGCGCGCCTGCGGCCCGGGGCGGAGGCCTTGATGGATGGCTGCGGCTTGGAGGCGGCGCTGGCGAAGGCTGACCTGCTGGTGACGGGGGAAGGCTGCCTGGACGCGCAAAGCCTGCAAGGCAAGCTGCCAGCGGTGCTGGCGGGGCGGGCCCGGGCCATGGGGAAGCCCTGCGTGGCGGTGGTGGGGCGCTGTGCGCTGAGCGAACGCGCCTGGCGGCGGGCGGGCTTCAGCGCCGTGCTGGTGGCCCCGGGCGGGGATGCGGTGTCGGCGGCGAAGGCGCTGGAACGGGCGGCGGCGGGGATCCGCTGGGATGAGCTGACGGGCTGAATGAGCCATGGAAGGCGGATGACGCAGGGCCCGGGGCTTGCTCCGGGCCTATTGCTTTTTTAGGGTGGGAAGGGGCTATCTCACGGTCACCCGGCCGAACCAGGTCCTCTTGTCGCCCTGCGCCCGGATGTAATACAGCCCCGGCGCGACCAGCGCGCCCTGGGTGTTGTGCAGGTCCCAGCGGCCGTAGCCCAGCACGCCCTGGGCCGCGCTCAGCTCCAGGTGGGCCACCTTTTGCCCCAGCCGGTCGTAGAGGTCCAGCGCCACCGCGCCCGCCTGCGGCGGCACGGCCAGGTTCACCCCGCCGGCCTGGCGGTCGATGGGGTTGGGCCAGGCTAGCACCTGGCCGCTGGCCACCGGCGCCGGGGTCAGCGTGGGCGCGGCGGTGCTGCTGCGGGTGGCGGTGGGGCTGGCGCTGTAGGTGGCGGTGATGCTGGGCGTGGCCGTCAACGTGGGCGTGAGGCTGGCCGTGGCCGTCAGCGTCAGCGTGGGGCTGGGGGTGAAGCTGGGGCTCATGGTGAAGCTGGGGCTGGGGGTCAGGCTGGGGCCGGCCGTGAAGCTGGGGCTGGGCGTCAGCGTCAGCGTCACGGTCAGCGTCAGGGTGGCCGAGGGGCTGAAACTGGGGCTCAGCGTGAAGGTGGGCGTGGCGGTGGCCACCTGCACCACGGAGCCGCAGCCATAGAACACGGCGCGTTGGTTGCCGGTGTCCGCCACCACCAGCGAGCCGCCGGCCGAGGCCAGCGCCTGGGGCGCGTTGAAGGCGTCGCTGTTGCAGCCAGGCTGGCGGCTGCCGATGTTGGCGTTCTGTCCCCAGACCTGGGCGGCGCTGTTGGGATAGGGCGGCTCGAAGCCCAGCACGCGGTGGTTGCCCGTGTCGGCCACCAGCACGCGCTTGGCCGCGTCATAGGCCAGGCCCTGGGGGGCGTCGAGGCGGGTCTCGTTGGTCAGGCCGTAGCCCTGATTGGGCAGGGAGGTCGTGAAGCCCGCCTGGCCCAGCACCAGGATGGCGGCGCCGGTGAAGGGCGGCGCCAGCGAGAAGCCCAGCACGCGGTGGTTGCCCGTGTCGGCCACCCACAATGCATCCGAGCCCAGCAGCACGCCCAGCGGCCCGCTCAGCGTGGTGGCATCCACGGCGGCGCCATGGTCCGCCGCGGCGCCGTTGAAGCTGGGCTGGCCCCACACCGTGTCGGCGGCGGCGCCGCTGGCGACGGGGACGCCGAAGCGCAGCACGCGGTTGTCGCCGCTGTCGGCCACGGCCAGGTCGCCGAAGGGGTCGCAGCTGAGGGCGCTGGGGCTGTTCAGGCTCAGCGCCGAGACGCCGCCCAGGCTGGGCACGGCGCTGGTGTAGCTGCCGCCTTGGCCCAGCACCGCCACGGCGGCCGCCCCGCTGACGGGGAAGGGGGCGTGGAAGCGCAGGACGCGGTGGTTGCCGCTGTCCGCCACCCACAGGTCGCCGTTCTGCGGGTCCACCGCCAGCCCCTTGGGCGCGTTGAGGGTGTTGGCGCCCGCGGCCCCGCCCCGGTTGGCCAAGGCCGCGCTGAAATCGGCTTGGCCGATCACGCCATCGGCCGGTTGGCCGGCGGCCAGGGCTCCGGCGTCCTGCCACAGCAGCACGCGGTGGTTCAAGGTGTCGGCGATGTAGACCTTGTAGGGCGTGACCCGGGTGTCCCAGGCGATGCCGGTCGGCCCGCTGAGGCTGTTGGCTGCGGGGGGGCGCGACGCGGCGGTGCTCAAGTCAGCCTGGCCCAGCACCAGGCAGCCGGGCCGCGGCGGCGGGGGGAAGAGCGTGGCGGTGGACGTGAAGGTGGGGGTCACGCTGGGACTGGCCGTGAAGCTGCGCGTGGGCGTGGCGGTCAGCGTGGCCGTGAAGGTGGGGCTGGCCGTGGGGCTGGCCGTGGGCGTGACGCTGGCGGTGGGGCTGGTGGTGGAGCTGGGCGTGGCGCTGGCCGTGGCCGTGGGGCTGGCGCTGGGCGTGGCCGTGGGGCTGGCCGTGGGCGTGATGCTGGGCGTGGCGCTGGGCGTGGCCGTGGGCGAATCGGTGGGTGAATCGGTGGGGCTGGCGGTCGGCGTGGCGCTGGGCGTGGCCGAGGGGCTGGCGCTGAAGCTGGGCGTGGGCGTGGGGCTGTCCGAATAGCTGGGGCTGGCGGTGAAGCTGGGGCTGATGGTGCCCGAGGCTGTGGGCGTGGGGCTGTCGGTGGCGCTGGGCGAGGCCGTGGGCGTGGGGCTGTCGGTCAGCGTGGCGCTGAAGGTGCTGGTCACGCTGGCGCTGGGGCTGGCGGTGAAGGTGCGCGTGATGCTGGGCGTACGGGTCGCGGTCAACGTGGGGGTGGGGCTGTCGGTGGGCGTGCCGCAGTCGGGCGGCTGGGCCGGATAGCTCAGCAGCAGGCTCAAGCCATCGGTCAGCACGGGCTGGTCGCAGGCCAGGGTCAGGCTGTCACGGTTGGGGCAGTCGTAGAAGCTGGCGATGCCCGCCAGGGCCGAGGACCCGCTGCCCAACGTCACGGTGTCGATGTAGTTGAAGGTGATGGATGCGTCCTCGCCCAGCACCATCTGGAAGGTGGCCACGCCGCCGCCCTGGTGCGGCGGCACGGCGGTGAACTGGACCACCGCTTGACGGTTGGGCGCGCTGCCCAGCACCTGCCACGCCACCGTGCCCGAGCTGGTCAGGTCCAGGTCCATCCAGAAGGCCGCCACCACGGCCTTCTGCCCCAGGCTGTTCAGCGGGCAGGTGAAGGGGTCGTACACCGTGTCGGGGGGGCTGAACTGCAGGTAGCCATTGGGGCGCAGATAGAACTTGCTGAAGGCCGAGCCGTAAAAATCGAAGTTGAAGGGCAGGTTCACCTGCACCCAGCCGTCGTCGGGGGTGCCGGTCCAGTCGCTGGCCTGGATCAGGGTCCCGCTGCCGCTGATGTCGGTCACGGCCGGGGTGACCGACACGGCCTGGTAGCCGAAGCCGTCGGTGGCGGGCCAGGCGGCGGCCAGCGGCGCGGCGGCCAGCAGCAGGGCCAGCGCTAACAGCGCGCGCCTCATGGCTCGATCCACAGCAGCACGTCGCTGGGCGGGCCTTCCTTGCCATCCTGGCCCACGGCGCGCACGTAGAAGTTGTAGGTGCGGCTGGGCGTCACCCGCACGAATTTCTGCTCGAGGCCGGGCACCGGCTGGGGATTCAAGCGGTCCACCAGCACCCCATAGTCGCTGTAAAGGTTGTAGCCCGACACGCGGGCATTGTCATCGCGCCAGCGCACCACCAAGCCGTCGAAGCGCCGCTCGACGCTGAGGCCGTAGGGCGCGCTCAGCGGGCCGCCCGCCAGCACGGCATGGGTGCCGAAATGCAGGGTCAGGCTGAAGCGGTGGGTCAGGCCCAGGGCGCCCAGGGACTGCAAGGCATAGTCCAGGTCCCAGTCGCCGCCGCTGCCCAGGCCCGCGCCCAGGCTGTAGACCGGGTCCTCGGTGATCAGCAGGCCGAACTGCCCGCCCGCGCGCAGGCTGCCGTGATAGGGCGGCGTCGCGCCGGCATCCACGCCGCTGCTGAAGTCGAAGCCCAGCTCGGTGCCCAGCAACAGGTGGGCTTGGCCTTCATTGGGCAGGCTTTCCAGGTCGGCTTCGGCCTGCCACCGCGGGGTGAACAGCGGGGCCGAAGCGCCGGCGCGCACCCGCAGCGGCGTGGGCAGGCCCGGCCCGGAGACCTGGCCGCCGGCGTTCAGCACGGCCGCACCGAAACGGCAGCCGCCGCCCAAGAGCCCCTGCAGGCCCGCATCGCCGGCCACCGCCAGGGCCTGGGAGCCGCCGTTGTCCTCTTGCAAGCCCTTCAGGCCCAGGCCCAGCCGCCAGCCCGGGGCCAATTCGCCGCCCAGCGCCACGCCCGCCAGCCATTGCTGGTCGGTGAACGTCCCCAGGTCGCGTCCAAAGGCGTCGCGGGCCGTGTCCTGGGCGCCGGCATAGGCGGCTTGCACGCCCACGCCCCAGCCGCGGCCCAGGCTCATGCCCAGGTCCAGCCAGCTCAGCCGGTCGTCCAGCAGGCCCAGCACCTGGCCGCCGCCCAAGCCCAGGCCCTCCTGGGCCGACAGGCCGGCGGGATTGGCGCGCTGGCCGCCTTCACCTTCGGCGCGGGCGGTCCAAGCGCCGCCCTGGCCCAAGGGCTGCACCGACAGGCCCTCGGCCATGAGCAGGGCCGCCACCGAGCCGTAGCCGGCCGCCAGGGCCTGCCCGGAGCAGGCGCATAAAATAAGGAAGAGGGAGCGTTTCAGCACGGCCTTGATGTTACCGGGAGCGGGGCCGGGCGTAAAGGCGCTGCGAAGCTGGATGCTGGGGCCAAAATGCCTTAGACTAACGGCCTTATGACAGATGAAGAGATCTTCCAGGGCGCCATTGACGGCGACGAATCGGCCTTGCAGGAGCTGGTGTCCTCCACGCGCGAGCACGTGGAGCGGGTGTGCGCCTTCTTCCTGGGCGGGGACGACAGCCTGCCGGGGGCGGTGGTGGGCACCTACAGCCGCGCCTTGAACAGCCTGGGCAAGCAGGGCCCGCCCAGCATCCCCCTGAAGAGCTGGCTCAGCATCCTGGCCACCCAGGAGTGCTTCCCCACGCTGGCGCGCCTGCGCGGCGATTACGACCAGCAGTCGCGGCAGCTGGAGGATCTGGCGGGCAAGATCCCCACCCTGGTGGAGATCAGCTCCGACGCCCACGAGCGCGTCAATTTCATGATCCGCGGCGACATCGAGGACATCCCCGACCAGCATCGCCAGGTGCTGAGCATGGCCGAGCTGGAAGGCCTGCACATGCTGGAACTGGCCAAGCGCCTGGGCTGCAGCTGGGCGGTGGCCATGAACCGGGTGATCTCGGCCCGCCATGCCCTGTCGCGCCGCGTGCGCGAGAGCTTTGGATTGTGAGGCGCCGTGGCTGAGCTCAGCGTCGAAGAATCCCAGCGCCTGGCGCGCCTCTTCTTGACGGGATTGGCGTCGGAGGCCGACGTGCAGCGCCTGAGCGCCGCGCTGCCCGAGGACCAGACCCTGGCCTTGGAGCTGCTGGCCCAGGTGCAGACGGCCCTGGACGATGTGGCTCCTGAGGGCCTCAGCAAGGACCAGTCCCACAGCGTTTCGGCGCGCGTGGAGGCGCTGGTGACGCCGCGGGTCAAGCGGCGCGGGCTGTTCAGCCTGTTCAAGCGGCTGTTCCGCCGCAAACCCGCCCCCGCCAAGCCCGAAGCGGCGCCCGAGCCCGCCAGCGCCGCCGCGCCGCTGGCAGCCCCCGCGGCCGATGCCGGCGCGCCCATGGACGAGGGCGCCGGCTTGGAGGAGATGGCGCCCATCGCCCCGTCCGCCGTCGACGGCGCGCCCGTCGCCCCGCCCGCCGCCGCCGCCGGCGAGCCCGTTGGAGCCGAGGGCCGCCAAGGCCCCGCGACGGCGCCCGCCCCCCGCAGGCCGTCCGGCCCGCAAGCCCTGCTGATGGGCTTGGCCGCGCTGCTGGCCCTGGGCTTGGCCCTGTGGGGCCTGGGCCGCCTCAGGCATGACCGGCGACCGGCCCCGGCCCCCGTGGCCCCGAGGCCCGCGCCGACGCCGGCCCCCACGCCCAAGCCCGCCGGGCCGCCGCGCCGCGAGCGGGCCATGGCCGTCAGCGGCAGCGCCGCCAACGAGCCCCTGCCGGCGGCCATCCCCTTCATCACGCCCCAAGCCGCCGGCCAGCTGCCCTAGCCTGCGGCCGCCTGTGAAGCGCACGACGTCCGCCCAGCCGGCCGGACGAGCCTGAGGTAAGACCATGAGCGACGATCAAAGCCTGGCCGCGAGCCTGGACGACCTGGATAAGAGCCTACTGAACCTGGCCCAGGCCGAGTTCCCCCTGGTGACCCGGCCCTACGCCGCGCTGGCCGAGAAGGCCGGCTGCAGCGAGGCGCAGGCGCTGGAGCGCATGGCGGCCCTCAAAGCCAAGGGCATCATCCGCCAGACCTCGGCCATCTTCGACACGCGCGCCCTGGGCTACAAGAGCACGCTGGTCGCCATGCGGTTCGACCCCGCGACGTTGGACGCCGGCGCGGCGGTCATCAGCGCCCACCCGGGCGTCAGCCACAACTACAAGCGCGAGCACCTGTACAACCTTTGGTTCACGCTGGCCGTGCCGCGCGAAGGCAACCTGAAGCGGGTCATCGACAGGCTGGCGGCCGAAGCCGGGGCCCAGGACACCATCATCCTGCCCACGCTGCGGCTGTATAAGATCGGCGTGAATTTCGACATGAAGGCCGCCGTGGACCTGAGCAAGGGCGGCGAGCTGCGCCAGGACGACAAGCTGGGCGATTTCCGCGGGGTGACCGAGCGCGACAAGGCCGGCATCCGCGTGGCCCAGGAGGACCTGCCCATCGTGCCCGAGCCGTTCGTGGCCTGGGCCTCGCAGCTGGGCTGGACCGAGGCCGAGCTCTTCGCCTGGCTGGACGGCTTCAAGCAGCGCAAGTTCTTCCGCCGCTTCGCCAGCATCCTGCGCCACCGCGCCGCCGGCTTCGCCGACAACGCCATGGCCGTGTGGATCGTGCCCGAGGAGCAGAGCGACGCGCTGGGCTTCAAGATGGCCGCCTACAAGGCCGTGACCCACTGCTACAAGCGCCCGGTCTTCGAGAGCTGGCCCTACAACGTGTTCACCATGATCCACGGCCGCAGCAAGGACGACTGCGAGCAGGTGGTCCGGGCCATCCAGCAGGACACCGGCCTGCCCGAGTACCGCCTGCTTTACAGCACCCGCGAGTACAAGAAGGAGCGGGTGAAGTACTTCGTCGAGACCGCCGAGCAGCTGCAGGCCGACCCGGTCAGCGCGTAAGGAAGCCATGAGCCCCGCCGTTGCCGCCCCCATCGACTACCGCGCCGAGATCGCCCGCCTGAAGGCGGAGCGCAAGGCCGTGATCCTGGCCCACAACTACGAGCGCGCCGAGATCCAGGAGCTGGCCGACTTCGTGGGCGACAGCCTGGGCCTCTCGCGCAAGGCCGCCGAGACCGACGCCCAGGTCATCGCCTTCTGCGGCGTGCATTTCATGGCCGAGACGGCCAGCATCCTCAACCCGTCCAAGACGGTGCTGCTGCCCGACGCCCTGGCCGGCTGCAGCATGGCCGACATGATCAGCGTGGACGTGCTGCTGGACCTGAAGGAGCGGCACCCCGACGCCCTGGTGGTGGCCTACGTCAACACCACCGCCGAGATCAAGGCCGAGAGCGACATCTGCTGCACCAGCAGCAACGCCGTCGAGGTGGTCAACAGCCTGCCCCCGGGCCGGCCCATCATCTTCATCCCCGACAAGTACCTGGGCGGCTACGTGCAGCGCATCACCGGCCGCAAGATGATCCTCTACGACGGCTGGTGCCCCGTGCACATGGAGGTGCGCGAGCAGGGCTTGGACGACATGAAGCGCCGCCACCCCCAGGCCATCACCCTGGTGCACCCCGAGGCCCCTCTGGAGGTCAGCGCCAAGGCCGACGTGGTCTGCAGCACCGAGCAGATGGTGCGGGCCGTGCGCGAGCTGCCCGCCACCGAGTTCATCATCGGCACCGAGACCGGGATCCTGCATAAGATGAGGCGCGAGAACCCCGGCAAGAGGTTCTACGCCGTCAACAGCCTGGCCATCTGCCCGCACATGAAGATGAACGACCTGGAGCGCCTTTACACGGCCTTGCGCGACCTGAAGCCCGAGGTCAGGGTGCCCGAGCCCATCCGCACCCGCGCCTGGGCCCCCATCCAGCGCATGCTGGACCTGGGGATCCCCTACAAGGAAGCCTGGGTCGGCTGCAAGTGCTAGGCCCTGGCCCATCGACGCGGGGGCGGGCTGGAAGGCCTGCCCCCTTTTCTTTTTGATGCCATGAACCTCCGACTATCCCTCGCCGGCGCCCAGAGCATGATCAAGGGCCGCCCCTGGCTGCGCGCCGACGAGCAGCTGGGCTACCGCGAGCTGCCGCCCGCCGGCACGCTGCTGAAGGTCCAGGACATGAACGGCGACTTCCTGGGCTGGGCCGTCAGCGAGGGCCCGCGCCGCCTGCCCGCCTTCCGCGTGGTCAGCCGCGAGCGCCACGCCGACCTGGGGCGAGACTGGTGGGCGGCCCGGCTGGAGCGCGCCGCCGCCGCCCGCCGCGGCCTGGAGCTGGGCGACGGCCCGCGCCGCCTGGTGAACGCCGAGGCCGACGAGCTGCCGGGCGTGACGCTGGACGAGGCCGGGGGCCAGCACTTCCTCAGCGTCAGTTCGCCGGGCATCGCCGCCTTCTGCGAGGTCATCGAGGCGGCCTGGCTCAGCTTGGCGCGGCCCCAGGGCCTGTGGCGGCGCTTCGGCGCGCCGGGCGCCTGGGGTCCCTGGTCACGCAGCCCCTTGGCCCCCGCCAGCCCCGGCCGCCTGCGCATCACCGAAGGCGCGTTGAGCGCCGAAGCCGACCTGGACAAGGACGCCGCCTCCGCCCTGCCCCCCTGGCCGCTGGAGCGGCGCGGCGTGCGCCAGTGGCTGGCCCACGAGGCGGGGGCCCAGCGCGTGCTGCTGTTGGGCCCGCAGCCCGGCGAGCTGGAGTGCGCCCAGGCCGCCGCGCCGCAGAGCCTGAGCGCGCCCCCCGGCAGCCTGTTCAAGGCCCTGGCCAAGGCCGCGCCCATGGGCGCCGACCGCCTGCTGGTGCAGGTGCCGCTGAGCAGCAAGGAGAGCTTCGGCCGTTTCGAGCCCCTGCGCCAGGGCCCGCGCCTGCTGGCCGACCTGGCCGCCGTGTCCGCGCCGGGCGCGCAGATCGTGCTGGCCAGCCTGCACGCGGACCTGCAAAAAGCCCAGGCCTGGGAGCGCCTATGGGCCGAGTCGGGCCTGGCCCAGCCCGCCCAGCTGGAGAGGGTCCTGGGGCCCGAGCGCGACCTGCCGGAGGACCCGGCCTGGCCCGAAGGCCGCGTGCCCCGGGCCTACCTTTTCCGGCTGCCGGGAAGCCTGCGTTGACCGGCTTGGCCAGCCGTGGTTGAATTGACAAAATACCTGCCAACCCTCGACTGAGCCCTATGCCGCCATCGGACGCCACCTTCGCCAGCAAGGAAGGCCGCATCAAGTTCTGCCAGGATTGCCTGGAGATGGGCTACCTGGACCTGGCCGTGCGCGAGCTGATGAAGGGGCTCAACCTTTTCCCCGATGACCCGGACCTTTACTTCTTCCTGGGCGTGGCCCACGACGAGAAGGGCGCCCGCGAGCGCGCCATCGAGTACTACCGCCATTGCCTGGACCTGCAGCCCGACCACAGCGAGGCCCGATGCAACCTGGGCGCGGCCCTGCAGGCCCTGGGCCGGGCCACCGAGGCCCGCGCCGCCTATGAGGAGGCCGTGCGCCACAACGGCTCCCTGCCCGAGGCCCACTTCAACCTGGGCACGCTTTATTTCGACGAGCAGGCCTTCGCCCGCGCCGAGGCCGAGTTCCGCCAGGCCTTGGCCCTGCGCGCCGACGAGGCCCAGGCCCACTATTGGCTGGGCTTGACGCTGGCCCAGCTGGATCGCGGCGAGGAGGCCATCACCGAGCTCACCGCCGCCGTGGGCGCCGACCCCCGCTTCGCCGACGCCTACTTCAACCTGGGCGTGCTGCTGGACAACCAGGGCCTGAAGGATGACGCCTTGGAGGCCTACACCACCTGCCTGGACCTGGACCCCGCCCACGACTGGGCCCAGCAGAACCTGGTGGCCCTGTACAGCGCCAAGGGCATGCTGAAGGAGGCCGTGGACGCCGCCAAGGAGTCGGTGCGGCGCCAGGACGGCGACCCCGAGCGCCTGGTCACGCTGGGCTCGCTGCTGACCGAGGGCGGCCAGGTGGAGGAGGCGGCCGAGCTGTTCCTGCGGGCGCTGGAGCTCAACCCCGAATACGCCCGCGCCCACTACCAGCTGGGCGCGCTGTTCCTGAAGCAGGGCCTGGCCAAGAAGGCGGCCCGCGAGTTCGAGAAGGCCTTGGAGAAGGACCCCAACAGCGCCAAGGCCCACTACAACCTGGGCGTGCTCTACGAGACCCAGGGTCAGCGCGACCTGGCGCTGCAGGCCTACCAGCAGGCCATCGCCGCCAAGCCCGATTTCGCCGAAGCCCATTTCAACCTGGCCCTGGCCTACCACGAGGGCGGCCAGGAGCCGCTGGCCCGGGCCCAGCTGGAGCGCCTGCGCGGCGTGGACCCGGCCATGGCCAAGGAGCTGGAAGCCCACCTGAAAGCCTGAACCCGGCCGCCCTGGCGCGCGTAGGCTTTGAAGGCCCCCCTTTCCGTGCCTCCCCCTTTTTCACCCCCTGGATGAAGCCCTTCCACCACCTTTTGCGGCAATTCAAGCGCCACGGCTGGCTCTTCGCCTTGGGCGTGGCCGCGTTGTTGGCCACCAACTGGCTGCAGCAATACCTGCCCCGCATGCTGAAATACTCCATCGACGAGCTGCAGGGCGCACACGGCCGCCCCGAGCTGATGGATGCCGCGCTGAAGGGCGTGCTGCTGTGGGCCAGCCTGCACCTGCTGCTGGTGGCGGCCCAAGGCGGCTTGCGCTGGGGCTGGCGCATGGGCTTCTTCGGCATGAGCCGCATGGTCGAATACGGCTTGCGCCGCCAGATGTTCGAGAAGCTGCTGGGCCTGGACAGCGCCTTCTTCAGGAGGATGAAGGTGGGCGACCTGCTGTCGCGGTCCATGAGCGACCTGGGCGCCGTGCGCGAGAGCCTGGGCTTCGGCTGGCTCAGCATCATCGACGGGGTCAGCACCATCGCCTTCACCGCCTGGTTCATGGCCCACAGCGACGCGCGCCTGACCGGCCTGGTGCTGCTGCCCATGGTGGCCGTGCCGGTGGTGGTGGTGACCCTGGGGCGCAAGGTGCGCGAGAGCGCGCGGCGGGCCCAGGACCTGCTCGACGGCCTCAGCCAAGCCGCCACCGAGAGCTTCAGCGGCGCGCGCGTGATCCACGCCTATGCCCGCCAGGACGCCGAGGCCGCCCGCTTCGGCGCCGCCGCCCGCGACTACAAGGCCCGCAACATGCGCCTGGTGCGCCTGGAGGCGGTCTATTGGCCGACATTGACCCTGCTGGCGGGCTTCAGCGAGCTGATCCTGTTCATGGTGGGCGGCCAGCGCGTGGCCGATCAGCGCATGACCGCCGGCGATTTCGCCATGTTCCAGGAGTACCTGTTGCAGATCCTGTGGCCGGTGATGGCCTTGGGGGTGTCGTCGAACATGTACATACGCGGCCGGGTCAGCATGGAGCGCCTCAACGACGTGCTGGACGCCCACAGCGCGCTGGTGGAGCCCGCCGGCGCAGCAGCGCCCCCGGAGGCGCTGGCGGCGGCCAGCCCCGTGCTGGCGCTGCAGCGGGTGGGCTTCCGCTATCCCGGCGCCCCGGCCGTGCTGGACGGCGTCGACCTGAGCCTGCAGGCGGGCGAGTGGGTGGGCCTGGCCGGGCGCACCGGCTGCGGCAAGAGCAGCCTGTTGCGGCTGATCCCCCGGCTGGATGACCCCACGGCGGGCGTGGTGGCCGTGCTGGGCGAGGATGTGCGCCAGTGGCCGCTGGCCCAGCTGCGGGCCGAAGTGGCGCTGGTCTCGCAGGAGCCCTTCCTGTTCAGCGAGACCCTGCTGGAGAACATCGCCTTCGGCTGGCAGGGGGATGTGCAGGCTGCGCGCGGCCGGGCGCAGGACGCCGCCGAGGCCGCCGGGCTGGGGCCCACGGTGGCGGCCTTGGCCGACGGCCTGGACAGCCTGCTGGGCGAGAAGGGCGTGAACCTGTCCGGCGGGCAGAAGCAGCGGCTGGCGCTGGCCCGCGCCCTGTTCCTTCGGCCCAAGCTGCTGCTGTTGGACGACGCCTTCAGCGCCGTGGACACCGCCACCGAGGAGGGCATCGTGGCCAGCCTGCGCGCGCAGCTGCCGGGCACGGCCGTGCTGATGGTCAGCCACCGCGTCAGCACCCTGAAGCTGTGCTCGCGGGTGCTGGTGCTGGAGCAGGGGCGCATCAGCGCCCAGGGCAGCCCGGCCCAACTGCTGGAGGCCCCTGGCCTGTTCCACGACATGGCGCGCCGCGAGCAGCTGGCCCGCCGCGTCGGATTGGAGGCCTGATGAGCGGCGGCCACGACCACGGCATGGGCGACGACAAGGCCAACCTGGACTGGGGCCTGACCCGGCGCCTGCTGTTGCGCGCCCGCGCCCAGTGGGGGCAGCTGGCCCTGGCGGCGGCGCTGCTGCTGCTGATCACCCTGGGCGAGCAGGCCAAGCCCCTGCTGATCAAGGTCCTGCTGGATGACCACGCGCTGAAGGGGGACATGGCCGGGGCCCTGCCTTGGGCGGGCCTATTCCTGCTCAGCATCGCCTGGGTCTTCGGCCTGCAGACCTGGCAGACCATCCAGACCAAGGGCATGGGCCAATCCCTGATGCTGGACCTGCGCGAGTCGCTGTTCGCCAAGGTCCACGCCCAGCCCCTGCGCTACTTCGACAAGAACCCCGTGGGCAGCCTCATGACCCGGGTGATCTACGACGTGGAGACCCTGGGCGAGTTCTTCACCAACGGCGTGTCGGCGGTCTTCAACGACCTGTTCTCCCTGCTGATCATCGCCGGGCTGCTCCTGAAGCTGGACTGGCGCCTGGGGGCCTGCGTGCTGGCCCTGCTGCCGCTCCTGTTCTGGTCCACGCTGCTCTTCCGCCGCAAGGCCCGCGAGATCTTCCGCCAGGTGCGGGCCAACAACTCCGCCCTGAACGCGGCCCTGACCGAGAACCTGGGCGGCATCGCCACGGTCCAGCTCTTCAACCGCCAGGCCCGCAATGCCGAGAAATTCGACCGGGTCAACCGAGAGAGCCTGGACCTGCAGCTGCGGCAGGTGAAAGTGAACGCCATCTTCCTGCCGCTGGCCGAGCTGCTGTCCAGCTTCAGCCTGGGCGTCATCCTTTGGTACGGCGGCAGGCGCACCTTCACCGCCAACGTGTCGGTGGGCACGGTGGTGGCCGCCACCATGTACGTGAAGAACCTGTATCAGCCGCTGAAGGACCTGACCGACAAATTCGGCATCTTCCAAAGCGCCATGGCCAGCAGCGAGCGCATCTTCGGCCTGCTGGACCGCGTGGAGGAGGTCGAGGACCCGCCCGCCCCCCGGGTGCTGGGGCCGGGCCGGGGCCAGGTGGAGTTCCGCCATGTCACCTTCGCCTACGACGAGGGCCGGCCCGTGCTGCACGACGTCAGCTTCACCGTGGACGCCGGCAGCCGGGTGGCGGTGGTGGGGCCCACCGGCAGCGGCAAGACCAGCCTGGTGAACGTGCTGCTGCGCTTCTACCCGCTGCAGCAGGGCCAAGTGCTGCTGGACGGCGTGCCGCTGGACCAGGCCGCCCGGGCCGATTTCCGCCGGCGCTTCGCCCTGGTGCCGCAGGACCCCTTCCTGTTCAGCGGCAGCCTGCTGGAGAACCTGCGCCTATCGGATGCCTCCGTGCCCCGCGAGCGTGTAGAATGGGCCTGCCGCCAGGTCCAGGCCGACGGCTTCATCGCGCGCCTGCCCGGCGGCTACGACGCCATCCTGGCCGAGGGCGGCAACAACCTGAGCACGGGCCAGAAGCAGCTGCTCAGCTTCGCCCGGGCGCTGGTCTTCGACCCCCTGGTGCTGATCCTCGACGAGGCCACCGCCAGCGTGGACACCGCCACCGAAGCCGACATCCAGGGCGCCCTGGAGGCGCTGCTGAAGGGGCGCAGCTCCATCACCATCGCCCACCGCCTCAGCACCGTCATCCACAGCGACAAGATCCTGGTGCTGAAGGATGGCCGCATCGCCGAGCAGGGCGACCACGCCCAACTGATGGCCCTCAACGGGCTTTACCGCAGCCTGATCGAGCTGCAGTTCAAGGACTGACCCCATGCCCTCCCCGCACAAGACCGACATCCTCGTCCTCGGCTCCGGCATCGCCGGGCTGGCCACCGCCCTGAAGGCCGCCGAGCGCGGCTTCAAGGTCATCGTGCTGGCCAAGCGCGACGCCCAGGAGACCAACACCAGCTACGCCCAGGGCGGCATCGCCAGCGTGCTCAACAGCGACGACAGCTTCCTCAGCCACATCGAGGACACCTTCAAGGCCGGGGCCGGGCTGTGCAATCCGGCGGTGGTGGAGGCGGTGGTCAAGGACGGGCCGGCCCGCATCGCCGACCTGGTGCGCTGGGGCGTGCGCTTCAGCCGCCAGGGCAAGTCCAAGGGCTCGCCCTTCGACCTGACCCGCGAGGGCGGCCACAGCGCCCGGCGCATACTGCACCGCGCCGACCTGACCGGGGCCGAGATCCAGCGCGCCCTCACCGCCAAGGCCCGCCGCCACCCCGGCATCACCCTGCTGGAGCAGCAGCAGGCCGTGGACCTGATCACCGCCCGCGGGCAGGCCCTGGGCGCGTACGTGCTGGACACCCTCAGCGGCACGGTGAGCACCTACCTGGCCAAGGCCACGGTGCTGGCGACCGGCGGCTGGAGCAAGGTCTACCTTTACACCACCAATCCGGACGTGGCCTCGGGCGATGGCCTGGCCATGGCCTGGCGCGCCGGGGCCAAGGTGTCGAACCTGGAGTTCTGCCAGTTCCATCCCACCTGCCTTTACCACCCCGACGCGCGGCGTTTCCTGATCAGCGAGGCCGTGCGCGGCGAGGGCGGCATCCTGCGCGACCGCAAGGGCAAGGCCTTCATGGCCCGCTTCCACCCCTTGAAGGAGCTGGCCCCGCGCGACGTGGTGGCCCGCGCCATCGACACGGTGCTCAAGGCCTCCGGCGACGAGTGCGTCTACCTGGACATCACCCACAAGCCCGCCGCCTGGCTGAAGAAGCGCTTCCCCCACATCTACGGCACCTGCCTGGGCTATGGCATCGACCTGACCAAGCAGGCCATCCCGGTGGTGCCGGCCGCCCACTACCAATGCGGCGGCGTGACGGTGGATGCGCACAGCCGCAGCAGCGTCGAGCGCCTTTATGCCGTGGGCGAGGTGGCCTGCACGGGCCTGCACGGCGCCAACCGCCTGGCCAGCAACAGCCTGCTGGAGGCCCTGGTCTTCGCCACCGCGGCCGTGGAGGACTTCGGCGCGGGCCTCAAGCCCCTGCCGGCCTGGTTCAAGCCGCCGAAGTGGGACAGCGGCAAGGCCGGCCCCTCGGAAGAGGCCGTGGTGGTGACGCAGAATTGGGACGAGGTGCGCCGCTTGATGTGGAACTACGTGGGCATCGTCCGCACGGACAAGCGCCTGGAGCGGGCCCTGCGCCGCATCCAGCTGCTGCGCCAGGAGATCGACCAGTATTATTGGGATTTCCTGGTCACCGGCGACCTGTTGGAGCTGCGCAACCTGGCCTTGGTGGCCGAGCTGACGGTGCGCTGCGCCATGTCCCGCCGCGAGAGCCGGGGCTTGCACTACAACCTGGATTGCCCCAAGACGGACGACAAGCATTGGCTGCACGACACCGTGCTGACGCCGGGCGAGGGCCCCAAGGCGGGGCGGGGATGAGCTTCTTCCTGCGCCTGATCAAGATCTCCATCCTGGCGCTGTTCTCCCGGCGCCGCGGCCTGCTGGAGCCGTCCGTCATCTCGCTGCGGGTCTGGCCCAACGACCTGGACCTGAACCTGCACATGAACAACGGCCGCTACCTCAGCCTGATGGACCTGGGCCGGGTGGACGTGATGTTCCACAGCGGGGCCTTCGCCCTGTGGTTCAAGCGCGGCTGGCAGCCCTTGGTGGCCGCCAGCACCGTGCGCCATTTCAAGAGCCTGGCCCTGTTCCAGGGCTTCGAGATCCGCACGCGGATCCTGGGCTGGGACGAGAAGTGGGTCTACTTCGAGCAGCGCTTCACCCGCCGCGGCGAGCTCTACGCCCTGGCCGGGGTCAAGGCCCTCATGGCCGGCAACCAGCGCTTGATCTCCACGACGGAGCTCTTCGGCGCCACCGGCCATGACCTGGTGCCCAGCCCGCCGCTGCCCGACTGGGTGCTGGCGTGGCTGAAGGCGGAGCGCGGCCTGATCGACCAGCTGAAGGCCGAGCGGCAGGCCCGGCCATGAAGCCCAAGGCCCTGCTGCTGGACCTGGGCAACGTGACGGTGCGGCTGCGGGGCCCGGGCTGGCTGCGGCGCCTGGGCGAGGCTTGCACGCCTGCGCGCACGCCCGAGGAGCTGATGGCCCTCCTGCACGAGCCCGACGGCCCCCATTATCTGCACGAGCGCGGCCGCCTGGACGGCCCCGGCTTCCACCGCGCCTTCCAGCAGCGCCTGGGCTTCGGCGGAGGCTATGACGCCTGGCTGCGCCTGTGGAACGACTACTTCGAGCCCAACCGGCCCATGGAAGCCCTGGTGGCCCGCCTGCGCGGCCAGGCCCGCTTCTGGGCCCTGAGCAACACCAATGCCCAGCACCTGGAGCACCTGAGGCTGAATTTCCGGGTCTTCGACACGTTCGAGGGCATCACGGCGTCCCATGAGCTGGGCGCGGCCAAGCCGGAGCCGGCCCTCTACCAGGCCGCCATCGCCGGCCTGGGCCTGGCGCCCCAGGAGATCCTTTACCTGGACGACATCCCCGCCTATATCGAGGCGGGACGGGGCCAGGGCCTGCAGGCCTTCCACTACACGTTCAACGACGACGAGCTGCGGCGGCGCCTGTTGGGCCTGGGCTTCACCCTGCCGCCCTTGGACGGGGCCTCCGCCATGGCCTGCTGACCCCATGCCCCCTGACTTCCACCCTTCGAGGACCGTATGCGCCTATTCCTGGGAGCCCTGCTGATGGCCGCCGCCGCGCTCAACGCCGCTGGGCCCTGGCCCGCCGGCAAGACCTGCGCCGTCAGCCTGACCTATGACGACGCGCTGGAAAGCCAGATCATGAACGCCGCGCTGGACCTGGACCAGCGCGGGCTGAAGGGGACGTTCTTCCTGACGGGCGGCTCGCGCAGCATCAGCGAGACGCCCAAGGCCTGGGCCGCCCTGGCCGCCCACGGCCACGAGCTGGCCGCCCACACCATGACCCATCCCTGCGGCGGCAGCTCCGGCGGCTTCAAGGCGCCCGAGGACCGGCTGGAGGCCTACGACCTCAAGCGCATGGCCGGCGAGCTGGACGGCAGCCTGCAGGTGCTGCGCCGCCTGGGCGCCACCCCGCCCTTCAGCTTCGCCTATCCCTGCGGCCAGGACTGGGTGGGCGAGGACCAGACCAGCTATGTGCCGCTGGTGAAGGAGCGCTTCGCGGCGGCTCGCGGGGTCATGAACGGCGCCAGCGACCCCAAGACCGTGGACCTTTACAACACCGGCACTTACAACCCCGCCGGCAAGAGCGTGGCCATGCTCAAGGTGGTGGTGGACGACGCCCGCCACAGCGGCACCTGGCTCATCTTCATGTTCCACGGCGTGGGCGGGGACTACATCACCACCGACGCCGACGCGCACGCGGCCCTGCTGGACTACCTGAAGGCCAACCCGGATGTCTGGGTGGCGCCGTTCGGCCAGGTGGCGGCGGCGGTGCGGAAATTCCAGGGGGACTGAGGCCCCGGCCCGGACCCTGGAATTAACACCGATGGGCCAAGACAGGCGCAGCCCGGGGGTCCATAATGGTCTCCCTTCATTCCCAGGAGCGCCGTGACCAAAGCCGCAGAAAAGAAAGGCCCCAGCGAGGAAATGGCCAAAGAACTGAAGAAGCGGGCCGAGCGCCTGCGGCTGATCGCCGAGCGCGCCAAGCGCGGCCGGCACCGCTAGCACGCCGCTCCACGCTTCAAAGCGCAGCGCCATCCCACGGGGTGGCGCTTTCGCATTGGGGGGGGGCGGGGAATAGAACCGTCCGCGCGGGCATTAAGGTCATGGGCCCATCGAGCCCGCAGGCCCCTTCACCCCAAGGACACCCATGTACAAGCGCAAGTTCAAGGTCCTGCACTGGCTCCTGGCGTTGGCGCTGGTGGGCGTCCTGACCAGCGGCTGCATCTGGTGGGGGCCCTGGGGCCGCGGCGGGCGCGGTGACCGCGACGGCGGACGCGAGCGCCGGGATGACCCGGGGCGGCGCTTTGACGACGGGCGCTGAGGGCGCCGGACTGGCTGTCGCTCATAAAAAAACGGCGCCGTTCCCCCAGGGGAGCGGCGTTTTCCTGTTTTTAGGGGCAAAATGGGGGTAGGAAGGCCGGGCCCCCGCTGGGCCCGCCGCCGTGGAAGGGACGCGCTGCCATGCAGATCCGTTCGGCCCAGGACCTTGATGGGGATTATGACGCCTACTGCCGCCTGCTGACCCAATTGGACGCCCAGCACAGCCGGGCCGAACCGCGCTACTACCGTTCGCCGGGGCCCCCCCCCCCCCCCCCCCCCCAAAAAACCGCCCCCACCCGCCCCCCCCCCCGCCGGGGGGGGAGGT
>Ga0302320_10004482_pt1 | contig 31721 bp, 23 predicted proteins | sample Bog_T0_3_FD_202130 | JGI IMG/M metagenome (GOLD analysis project Ga0302320, IMG submission 202130) | Peat permafrost microbial communities from Stordalen Mire near Abisko, Sweden - Bog_T0_3 | ecosystem: Environmental > Terrestrial > Soil > Wetlands > Peat | place: Sweden: Abisko, Stordalen Mire... | reverse complement strand
GTGCTGATTGGAGATGACGAGGCGGGCGCGGTCCGGCAGCTTCCGGCGGGCCTGCCGGTCTTGCGGGCGGAGCTTGTGCAGGATGCATCCGTCGCGGCCCTGGCCGGCCGTTCGGTGATTGCCTTCGCCGGGATTGCCCATCCGGACAAGTTTTTCGAGCCGTTGCGGAAAGCGGGTGCGGTGCTGGTGGCACGGCGGCCGTTTCCGGACCATCACGCCTATTCCGAACGGGAGTTGTCGGGGCTGCTGCGGCAGGCGGAGGAACGCCAAGCGATCCTGGTGACGACGCCGAAGGACGCGGTGCGGCTGCCGGCTCCTTTCCGGCAGCGGGTCGTCGTGATCGGCGTCGGCTTGCGGTGGCGGGACCCGGGTGAGATCGATCGCCTGGTTGACGTGCTGGTCGACGGCGGCGGACGGTAGGTGCGGGTGCGGTTTCTTTGGCTGGGGCATTCTGCGGCCGTCTTGGCCCAGTTGCGCAAAGCTCCGCCGGCGGATATCGCTGTGGCCGCGACCGGCGGCTGTTGGGATTGCAGCGTCATCGGGTCGCGCCGCGCGCCGACATCCAGGAGAGAGTTGCGATGTTCATCGCCATGAACCGTTTTAAGGTCCTGCCCGGCGCCGAAGCGGCGTTCGAAGAGGTCTGGACATCCCGCGACTCCCATTTGCCGGGTGTTCCCGGATTCGTCTCGTTCCATTTGTTGCGTGGCCCGACGCGGGACGATCATGTGCTGTATTCCTCGCACACGATCTGGCACGACAAGGCGGCGTTCGAGGCGTGGACGACCTCGGAAGCGTTCCGCCAGGCGCATCGCGGCGCCGGCGGCAACAAGCCGCTGTATCTGGGGCATCCCGAGTTCGAAGGGTTCGAGGTCATCCAGACCGTGGAGTGACGGCCCCGCCTGATGGCCTGATAGGCTGGCCGCTGAGGCCGGGTTACGTCGAATCAATCCGGTCGCCGCCAATGTGTGCGGTTGCCCCCTTGGCCGCCGCCGCAATCCTGTGTTCAATTCGTCATATCGTCCGCTGTATCAAGCGTGATGCGCAGGGAGAAGACGCCCGTTTCCTGACGCGGAGGCGGCATGTATCGACGGTTTCTTCGCAGTCCCCGCCGCTTCGGGGTCCTCAATGTCAGCCCGGGCCGGCCGCGCCATCGGGTCGGCCGGCGTGCCTGTCGATAAAGAGTGTGGCGTTTCGCTGCGCAGTGGGGCAGGCTTCCCGTCGCGTTATCCGGGACTGCGCAAGAAAACGATCGAACATACAGGGATAGTGTTGAAAATGGATCGTCGTGGTTTTCTCAAGACGGCTGCCATTGCTGCAACCGGCGCACTGGCGGCGCCCCGGCTGTCCCTCGCGGCCGACAGCAAGACGCTGCGCTTCGTGCCGCAGGCGAATCTGGCCAACCTCGATCCGATCTGGACCACGCAGTATGTGGTGCGCAACGGCTCATTGTTGATCTGGGACACGCTGTTCGGGGTGGACGACCAGTTGAACCCGAAGCCGCAGATGGTTGAATCGTGGGAGAACAGCCCGGACTTCAAGACCTGGACATTCAGGCTGCGCCCTGGACTGAAGTTCCACGACAACGAGCCGGTGCTGGCGAAGGACGTGGTCGCCAGCATCCGGCGCTGGCAGGTGCGCGATGCGCCGATGGGCCTGCCGATCAAGAAGGCGACAGATGCACTGGAAGTCGTGGACGACCAGACCTTCCGCTTCCGGCTCAACCGCCCGTATTCGAAGATGCTGTTTGCGCTGGGCAAGAGCAGTTCGCCATGCCTGTTCATCATGCCGGAGCGGATGGCGCTGACCGATCCGTTCAAGCAGATCACCGAGTATGTCGGCTCCGGCCCGATGCGGTTCAAGCGCGACGAGTGGGTCCCGGGCGCCAAGGCCGTGTTCGAGAAATTCGACGGCTACACCCCGCGCGCGGAGAAAGCGAACTGGCTGTCCGGCGGCAAGCGGATCAATTTCGACCGGATCGAATGGCAGATCGTCCCCGATGGGGCGACCGCGGCGGCGGCGCTGCAAAACGGCGAGGTGGATTGGCTGGAGACACCGATCTCCGACCTGTACCCTCTGCTGCAGAAGGCGCCGCACATCAAGGTCGACATCTCCGATCCGCTGGGCAATATCGGCTCGTTCCGGATCAATCATCTGTATCCGCCGTTCAATGACGTGCGGGCGCGGCGGGCGGTGCAGATCGCGCTAAGTCAGGAAGATTATATGGAGGCCGTGGTCGGCGATGATGCCTCGCTGTGGAAGACGCTGCCGGGGTTCTTCACGCCGAACACGCCATTGTACACGGAGGTTGGCGGCGAACCGCTGAAGGGCAAGCGCGATTACGAAGGTGCCAAAAAACTGCTCGCCGAGGCGGGGTACAAGAACGAGCCGGTCATCCTGCTGGTTGCCACCGATGTGCCGATCACCAAGGCCGAGGGTGACGTGACCGCCGATCTGCTGAAGCGGATCGGGATGAATGTGCAGTATCAGGCGCTGGACTGGGGCACGGTGGGGCAACGGCGGGCAAGCAAGGAGCCGCCGGACAAAGGCGGCTGGAACATCTTTCATACATGGCACGCCGGGGCGGATTGCGTGAACCCTGCCCCGTATACGGCGCTGGATGCGAGCGGGGATACGGCTTGGTTCGGCTGGCCGAAATCCGATCTTGTCGAGGCGAAGATCGCCGAATGGTTCGCAGCAAGCGATTTTGCCGCTGAGAAGGCGGCGATCGATGCGCTGAACAAGGCGGCGATGGACGATGTGGTTTACATCCCGACCGGTTTCTTCCAGTTCAAGCAGGCCTGGCGCGATAATCTCTCGGGCGTGGTGAAGGCGCCGTTCCCGGTGTTCTGGGACGTGACCAAGGCATGAGCGGGCGCGGGGTGGCTCGCTGATGTTTGCCTATATTATCCGGCGCATTCTCTCCACCATCCCGGTCATGCTGCTGGTCGCGCTGTTCGTGTTCAGCCTGCTGTACATCGCACCCGGCGACCCGGCTGCGATCATCGCCGGCGACCAGGCGACACCGGCGGATGTGGAGCGCATCCGGGAGTCGCTGGGGCTGGACCGGCCGTTCCTGGTGCGGTTTTTCGACTGGTTCTGGCATGTGCTGCACGGCGACCTCGGCACCTCGATTTTCACCAACCTGCCGGTCACCCACATGATCGCGCAGCGGATCGAGCCGACGGTGTCGCTGTTGATCCTGACTCTCCTGTTGTCGCTGAGTTTCGCCATCCCGATGGGCGTCGTCGCGGCCTGGAAGCACGGTACGTGGATCGACCGGACGGTGATGATGACGGCGGTGGTCGGGTTCTCGACGCCGGTTTTTGTCATCGGCTATGTGCTGGCCTATGTTTTCGCGCTGCGGCTGGACTGGCTGCCGGTGCAGGGATTCACCTCGATCGAACAGGGCGCGTGGCCGTTCCTGCGCAACCTGATCCTGCCCTCGGTGTCGCTGGGGTTGATCTACATGGCGCTGATCGCTCGGATTACCCGGGCGACGATGCTGGATGTGCTGTCGCAGGATTACGTGCGCACGGCGAAGGCCAAAGGCGTCGGTCAGACCGGCATATTGTTCGTGCATGCGCTGAAGAACGCCGCGGTGCCGATCGTGACGATCGTCGGCATCGGGTTTGCCGCGCTGATCGGCGGCGCGGTGGTGACCGAGAGCGTGTTCGCGATTCCGGGCTTGGGGCGGCTGACCGTCGATGCGATCCTGCGGCGGGATTACCCGGTGATCCAGGGCGTCGTGCTGCTGTTCAGCTTTGTCTACGTGCTGATCAACCTGGGGGTTGATCTGCTTTACACGCTGTTTGACCCGAGGATTCGCTATTGAGCGCAACCACGCCAGAGCAAGCGAGGCCGCAATTCGCCCAGCGGGGGGACGGCCGGAGTTACGAAACGCGCGACCTTGACCGGTTGCATCATGCGGCTGCGCCTGACCTGCCCGGCATATTGCCGGTGCCGAAGGAGCGTGGGCGGATCGCCGGCTTCATCTACCGCCATCCGACGATCTTCGTCGGCGGCCTGCTGGTGGCGGTGATGATCTTCATCGCGATTTTCGCCCCGTATCTCGGCACCAAGGACCCGACGGCGCTGGCGCCGGCGCGGCGAACCCGGGAACCTTCGGCGCTGTACTGGTTCGGCACCGACATGCTGGGGCGGGATGTCTATTCGCGGGTGATGTACGGGTCCCGGGTGTCGCTGATCGTGGGCTTTTCGGTGGCCTTCTGCGCCTCGATCCTGGGGACGTTCATCGGCCTGGTGTCGGGCTTCGTGCGGCCGCTGGACGCGCTGATCATGCGGGTGATGGACGGGTTGATGTCGATCCCGCCGATCCTGCTGGCGATCGCGCTGATGGCGCTGACCCGGGCCTCGGTACAGAACGTGGTGGTGGCGATTACGATCGCCGAGTTCCCGCGGGTGTCGCGGCTGGTGCGCGGCGTGGTGCTGTCGCTGCGCGAACAACCTTATGTGGAGGCGGCGATCGCCTGCGGCACCCGGGTGCCGGTGATCATCTGGAAGCATATTCTCCCGAACACCCTGGCGCCGCTGATGGTGCAGGCGACGTTCATCTGTGCCTCGGCGATGATCACCGAGGCGGTGCTGTCGTTTATCGGCGCCGGCACGCCGCCGATTATACCAAGCTGGGGGAACATCATGGCCGAGGGGCGGGCGCTGTGGCAGGTGAAGCCGTATATCGTGTTCTTCCCGGCGATTTTCCTGTCGATAACGGTGCTGGCGGTGAATCTGCTGGGTGACGGGCTGCGCGATGCGCTCGATCCCCGGCTGGCGAAGCGACTGTAACGGGCATGGCGCTGCTTGAAGTCGAAAACCTGCAGACGCATTTCGGCACCATGGATGGGGTCGTGCGTGCGGTCGAGGGGCTGTCGTTCCATATCGATGCGGGGGAGACGCTGGGCATCGTCGGCGAGTCGGGGTGCGGCAAGTCGGTGACGTTGATGTCGATCCTGCGGCTGATTCCGGAGCCTCCAGGCAAGATTGCGGGCAGCATCCGCTTCGAGGGACGGGATCTGCTGACGGTTTCAGAATCGGAGATGCGGGCGATTCGCGGCAATGCGATCTCAATGATCTTTCAGGAGCCGATGACGTCGCTGAACCCGGTGCTGACGGTGGGCAAGCAGATCGGTGAGACGGTGCGGCTGCACCAGGGGATGAACGCGCGCGACGCCGAGGCGAAGGCAGTCGAGATGCTGACTCTGGTGGGGATACCGGCGCCGGAGCGGCGCGTCCGGGAGTATCCGCATCAGTTGTCGGGCGGGATGCGGCAGCGGGTGATGATCGCGATGGCGCTGGCGTGCAATCCGCGGCTGCTGATCGCGGATGAGCCGACGACGGCGCTGGACGTGACGATTCAGGCGCAGATCCTGGACCTGATGCGCGATCTGAAGACCAGGCTGGGGTCGGCGATCATGCTGATCACGCATGATCTGGGCGTGGTCGCGGAAATGGCGCAGCGTGTGGTGGTGATGTACGCGGGGCGGAAGGTCGAGGAGGCACCGGTCAACGAGATTTTTGCCAATCCGATGCATCCCTATACACGCGGGCTGCTCGGGGCGGTGCCGAAATTGGGGTCATCGCTGGTGGAAGGCGGGCGCGGCAAGCTGGCGGAGATCGCCGGACTGGTGCCGAGTTTGCGCAAGCCGATCGTGGGGTGTGCGTTTGCCGGGCGGTGTTCCATGGTGACGGATTTCTGCCGTCAGGTGGCACCGGCGATCGAGGCGAAGGCGCCGCGGCACAGCGTGGCGTGTCATTACGCCGGCCAGATGGTGCCGGCGTGATGGCGGCGGAACGTGCTCTGCTGGAGGTGAATGCACTCAAAAAGCATTTTCCGATTCATGGCGGGCTGCTGGGGCAGGTGACGGCGAAAGTCTACGCCGTGGATGGCGTGACGTTCGATATCCGCCGCGGTGAGACGCTGTCTCTGGTGGGCGAATCGGGGTGCGGCAAGTCGACCGTGGGCAAGGCGATCCTGCGGCTGTTCAAGCTGACCGATGGCGAGGTGTACCTGGACGGCGAGCGGATCGACAACATGCTGGCGCACAAGCTGCGGATGATGCGCAAGCGGGTGCAGGTGGTGTTCCAGGACCCGTTCAGCAGCCTCAATCCACGGATGAAGGTCCGCGATATCCTGGCGGAGCCGCTGATCAACTTCGGCATGGCGCGCGGCCGGCGCGACGTTACGGAAAAGGTCGAGGCGCTGATGGACAAGGTCCGGCTGCCGCGGGATGCGATCAACCGGTTTCCGCACGAGTTCTCCGGCGGGCAGCGGCAGCGGATCGGCATTGCGCGGGCTTTGGCGCCGGGTGCGGACCTGATCATCTGTGACGAGGCGGTGTCGGCACTGGATGTGTCGGTCAAAGCCCAGATCATCAATCTGTTGGCCGACCTGCAGGATGAGCTGGGGTTGGCTCTGCTGTTCATCAGTCACGACCTGGCGACGGTGGAACACCTGACTCACCGGGTGGCGGTGATGTATCTGGGCAAGATCGTCGAACTGGCGGACCGGCGGTCGCTGTTCGCCGAATCGCACCATCCTTACACGCGGGCGCTGCTGTCGGCGGTGCCGGTGCCGGACCCGCTGGCGAAGCGGTCGCGGATCATTTTGAAGGGCGATGTGCCGAGCCCGATCAACCCGCCGTCGGGCTGCCGGTTCCATACGCGCTGCCCGTTCGCGTTCGAGCGATGCCGGTCGGAGGAGCCAGTGCTACGTCCGGTGAGTAGCGGTCACCTGTCGGCCTGCCACCTGGATGAAGTCCCTGGTGGCAACGTGCTGCCGACTGCGGCATAAGCCGTGAGGATTGCGTCCAGGAGCGAATCCGTTTCATGCGTCCTCAGCCAAGACTGGAGGCCTATCCATTAGCGGACGGCGCGCCTACGCCGGCCGTGGGGTTTCGTCGTCGGCGCCGGGGCGGGCGAACGTGCGACCGCCGGCATTGCGCGATGACGTCGCGGTTGGGTGAGTTGGGTCTCACCGCGACGCGATGGGGTGCCGGCGGCCGGTCGCGCTAGGCCGGCCCATGCATTTGCGTCCGCCTGTCGATCCTGGGTCGTTATTTCCTGACAGCGAACCGATCCGCCTGCCGCCCGGCCGGCCGATCCTCTGCATCATCGTCGATGCGGAGGAAGAGTTTCACTGGGGGCGTCCGGTTTCCGCGCGGAACAACGCGACCTCCTCGATCCGCTATCAGAAGCGCGCGCATGAGGTGTTTTCCTGCTACGATGCGCGGCCGACCTATCTGGTGACCTATCCGATTGCCTCCGATCCGTCGGCCGCTGCGGTGCTGCGCGAGTATCTGGCGGACGGTCGGTGCGATATCGGCGCGCAACTGCATCCCTGGGTCACGCCGCCGTTCGACGCGGCAACCGAGGAGCGCCTGTCATTTCCCGGCAATCTGCCGCCCGCCCTGGAACGGGAGAAACTGCACCGGCTGGCCGAGGCGGTGCGCGACAGCTTCGCGGTGCAGCCCACCGTCTATAAAGCGGGGCGCTACGGGCTGGGTCCGTCCACCGCCGGGTTGCTGGAAGATGAGGGGTTCCTGGTCGATACCAGCCTGATCCCGCGCACGCGGTATACGGACTCGGGCGGGCCGGACTTCTCGGCATTCGACTACGGGCCGTTCTGGTTCGGATCGCGCCGGCGCTTGCTGGAATTGCCGGTGACGCGCGCCCTGACCGGCTTGATCGCGGGCGGAATGCCTTCGCTTTACGGGATGGCGGAACGCAAGCCTCTGCGCTCCCTGCGGGCGGCCGGTCTGCTGGCCCGAGCGGGGTTGCTGGAACGGATCACGCTGTCGCCGGAGGGCTCCGATCTGGCGGCAATGCTGCGCCTGACCCGGACACTGCTGAAGCGCGGCGAGCGGATTTTCACCTTGAGTTATCACAGCCCGTCGCTGGAACCGGGCAACACGCCGTATGTGCGGACGCATCGCGACCTGGCGGAATTCCTCGACCGGCTCTCCGGCTTCCTGAGTTTTTTCCGCGATGAACTGGGCGGCGCCGTGCTGACGGTGCGGGAGTTGCACGATCAGCTTCGCGCCGGCAGCCTGGCGGAGGCGGTTGCGGTTCCCGATTTGCCAGCCTCGACGACGCTTGTGGCGGGGACGAAGCGTTGCCTGGTTGTCGCCAACACGTTTCCGCCGGTGCATGGCGGATCGGCCATCGTCTATGACAGCCTGGCCCGGTTCGGCGGCGGCCGCGTCTCGGTGCTGGCGCCGCAGGAAGATTATCGGGACGGCCAGCCGATCCTGGGATGGCGGGAGTTCGACCGCCGGGCGCCGTTCAAGGTGCACCGCATCCGCCTGCTGCGGACGCTGTTCCAGCCGGAGGACTCCGGCGCCCTGCAACGCATTGGCGGGCTGGGCGAGGATCTGATGATCCGGCTGTCGGTGCTGTGGCGCATCTGGCGGATCGTGCGCGCCGAAAAGATTGCCGTGCTGTGTATCGGGGAGCTGGTGGCCGGCGGCTGGCTGGCGGGGGCGTGCCGGCAATTGTTCGGGCTGCGGACGATCATTTACGTCCATGGCGAGGAAATCAGCACCCGGACACGGTATGACGAGGGTGGCCAGCGGCGGCGGCGGGCGTTTGCGGCGGCGGATGGGATTGTCGCGGTGAGCCGGTTCACCGAGGACACACTGATCCGCGGCTTCGGCGTGCCACCGGAAAAGATTGAACTGGTGTCGAACGGCGTCGATCTGGCGCGGTTCATGCCGTTGCCTCGGCCGCGTCATCTGGTGGACCGGTATGGGCTGGACGGACGGCGGGTACTGCTAACGGTCAGCCGGCTGTATGCGCGCAAAGGCATGGACCGGGTGATCGAGAGTCTTCCCACGGTGCTGCAGCGGTTTCCCGACCTGGTGTATCTGATCGTCGGGGAGGGTTCGTACCGGTCGACGCTGGAGAATCTGGCGGCTTATCACGATGTCAACCGCTCTGTGGTGTTCGCCGGCGCGGTGCCGGATTATGAACTGACCGATCATTACAGCCTGGGCGACGTGTTCATCATGGCGAACCGGGAGATGCCGGACGGTGAGACCGAGGGTTTCGGCCTGGTGTTCCTGGAGGCGAACGCTTGCGGACTGCCGGTGATCGCCGGGCGGGCGGGCGGCAGCGTTGATGCGGTGACCGATCAGGTGAATGGGCTGGTGGTGGACGGCGACGACACGGCGGCGATCGCGGCGGCGATCATCCGGATGTTCGAGGATGACGGGCTGCGTGCAAGCCTTTGTGCCGGAGGGGCCGAGGTCGCGCGGATGTCGGGGTGGGACCGGCGGGTCGAGCAGTTTCTGCGGTTCTGCGACCGGCTGACGGAACGCCGGGGCCGAACGGCGTCCGCGGCTGCGGGGGTACCGGATCGGGTTTGAGCCGCGGATTCGCCGGTCAGACCGGCTGGCTGCTGAGCATGTCCTCGAAATAGGCGATCGTGCGGCTTAGGCCATCGTCGAGGGGTATTTTCGGCTCCCACCCCAGTGTGCGCCGGGCCAGGGTGATGTCCGGGCAGCGCTGCATGGGATCGTCCTGCGGCAGCGGCCGGTGGACGATTTTGGACGCCGAGTTGGTCAGGGCGATGATGCGTTCGGCGAGTTCGCGCACGGGGATTTCGTGCGGATTGCCGATGTTGATCGGGCCGGTGAAGTCGGCGGCGGTGCCCATCAGCCGGATCAGGCCGTCCACGAGGTCTTCGACGTAGCAGAAGGCGCGGGTCTGGCTGCCATCGCCGTAGAGCGTGATGTCCTGGTTGCGCAGCGCCTGGACGATGAAGTTGGAGACGACGCGGCCGTCATTGGGGTGCATCCTCGGCCCGTAGGTGTTGAAGATGCGGGCGACCTTGATGCGCAGCCTATGCTGGCGGTGGTAGTCGAAGAACAGGGTCTCGGCGCAGCGTTTGCCCTCATCGTAGCAGGCGCGCGGACCAAGCGGGTTGACGTTGCCGCGGTAATCCTCGGTTTGCGGGTGGATGGTGGGGTCGCCGTAGACCTCGCTGGTGGAGGATTGCAGGATTTTGGCGCCGAGCCGCTTGGCCAGGCCTAGCATGTTGATGGCGCCGATGACGCTGGTCTTGGTGGTTTGCACCGGGTCGTGCTGATAATGGATCGGCGACGCCGGACAGGCGAGATTGTAGATCTCGTCCACCTCGACATAGAGCGGGAAGGTGATGTCGTGGCGGTACGCCTCGAAATTGTTCTTGCCCAGGAGATGCGCGATGTTGTCCTTCCGGCCCGTGAAATAGTTGTCCACGCAAAGGATGTCGTTGCCTTCGCCGAGGAGACGCTCGCAAAGGTGGGAGCCGAGGAAGCCGGCACCGCCGGTGATCAGGAGGCGTTTGCGGGTGAGTGACATGGGGTCCTCAGGGTGGATCGATCTGCGGCTGAACGCGGGGTGGCATGGACGTCAGTGTCGTTATCCCGAGTTATAACCGGGCAAAGTTGCTGCCTTTTACACTGGACGCGGTGCTGGGACAGAGTTTACCGCCGCGTGAGGTGATTGTTGTCGATGACGGCTCGCGCGACGACACGGCGGCGGTGCTGGCGCGGTATCAGCCAGCGGTTCGGGTCATCACGATCGAGAATTCGGGCAGCATCGTTGCCCGCAATGCCGGGCTGCGGCAGGCGTCGGCACCGGTCGTGGCGTTCTGCGACAGCGACGACCTGTGGCGGCCGGAATTCCTGGCGACGATGGCGGCGCTTTGGCGGGCCGAACCAAGGCTGCGTGTGGCATATGCCAATTTCCGCATCGTGCGGGACGATGTCTGGGCGAATTCGGCAAAATTCGATGACGCGCCGGCCGGGTTCTGGGCGGGGTTGCGGCCGGTCGGCGAGGGATTCGGCGTGTTCGATGTCCCGATCGTCGATCGGCTGGTGCGGTTCCAGCCGTTCTTTCCCTCGGCCTGCGTCGCGGATCGGGCGGCGATGATCGAGGCGGGCGGCTGGGATGAGGGCGTCGGCCGGACGGTGGGCGACGATTTCGGCACGGTGCTGCGGCTGGCGGAACTGCATCCGTTCGGCGTGGTTGCGGCGCCGTTGGTGGGGATTCGCAAGCACGGCGCCAATTTCTCCGCCAACACGCGGGCGATGAACCTCGGCGACGCTCGGATTCTGGAGTATGTGCTGGCGTCGCGGCCGTCGCTGGCGCCGCATGCGGCACTGATCCGGGACAGTGTGGCGCGGCGGCGGCGGGATGCGCTGGACAGTGCCTTCGCCGACGGCGATTTCGCCGCGGTGCGGGCGATTTATGCGCTGTTGCCGGGGGCGGTTCGGTCGCGGCGGGTGCGGGTGAAGCGGCTGATTGCCGGATTGCCGGGGCCGGTGGCGGGCTGGATTGGCCTGCGTCCCGGTCAGGCTTTGTAACACACCGGAACCGCGTCGAGATGGCGCGGGCCAGCCATCGGCGTGCGCAGCGGGACCTCCGGCCTCGGATACAGGGTGCGGTCGTCGTGGTCCCAGAGCTGATATTTCTCGGGAAAATCCTTCGAGGTGTACACGTCCACCCGGTCGAACACCGAACGGTAGCGGTCGAAGTAGTCCAGCCCGGGGGCGCGCATGTGTTCGTCTTCCAGCAGCGCGGGCACCCCATACTCGATGGTTTTATCGACGAAGATCGGCACCGGCAGGATGGCGATGCCGCCCGGTTTGAGGATGCGCTTGACCTCATGCATCGCCCGGATGTCGTCGTCGATGTGTTCCAGGACGTGGGAGGCGAACACGACGTCGAAACAAGCGTCGGGCAGGTCGAGTGCGCGCATATCCAGGCGGATGGAATCGCCGTGCGGCTCGAGATCGGCGGTGACGAGCTCCTTGAGCAGGCGGCGCAGCACCGGGGAGACCGGGTCGGGGGCGAACTGCAGGCCGCGCTTGGTCGCCCAACTGCCGTCGCTGATGCGGTCGAGCGTCAGTTTCTGCAGACGGTGGCGTTCGAGCGAGCCGCAGCGCGGGCATTTGGCGAGCGGGCGGTCACCGAAGGGCCTGGCTTCCGGGAGGAACTGCCCGACGCGCCCGCAGATCGGGCATTCATGGTACGGACGGGCGGAGAGGATCGCGGCCAGTCGGTAGGCGATGTTGGCGGCCTCTGCGACTATCTGGGGTTTCGCCACGTTCGTTCCTGTTGTTGCTCGTCGGTGAGGCGGATTGGTAGCATCGATCGGGCTGCGTGTCGCTTTATCGTGGCAAGTGGCTCAGGCTGGCGGTGCGACAATCTGGCGCAGGACGTCGAGGTATTGCCGTCCGGTCCTGAGGTCGGGTTCGAGGTGATTGCCCTCGGCCCATTCGTTCCAGGACTTCAGAAACACCAGCCGGCGTTCGGGGGGTTTTTTGGAGGCGGCATCGATGGCCAGCTCCAGCATCCGGGCGAAGTGTTCGGGCGTGGCGTGACGGAGAATCAGGCCGTTCTTGCCCGAGCGCGGGGTGTTGTCGAAGGCGTGGATCAGGCAGGAATGCCATTCGTAGGGAAACGACCGGGCGCGTTCCAGTTCCGGGATGAAATCGAGCGCGGAATGCGATGTCGGCAGGCCGGCCCATAGCGCGAGCTGACGTGCCAGCCAGCGGATCGGGTCGCGACGGGAGATCCATTGCCGGCCGCGCATCAGCGGCTGGCAGATCTTGCCATCGTAGCCGTTGGTGTCCGGGTTCCAGGCCGGATCTGCGGACACGCCCAGCACGTGCAGCCCGGGCAGTCCCGCGGCAATGGCCATGTCGCGCCAGAGGGCCCAGGTGGCTTTCGGATCGGGCACTTTCTCGGGCTTGTAGACGCAGAATACCGGCTTGCCTTCGATGGTGATGTGGCGCCGGTCGGTGAAGGCGGGCAGCAGGGCCGCAAAATGGGCGCGATGGTCGTCGGCGCCGGGATAGGTCTGCTCGATCAGCACGCGGTTGGGCGCGCCGTGCCAGATGCCGGTCCAGGTCTCGTTCGCCCAGCAGAGGCAGAACGGAAAATCGGGCTTGCCGGAGGCCACGACCTCATTGAACGGGCGTTCCAGGATGCGGCGGCCGGCGCCGAACCAGTAGTGGTAGTAGCAGAACGCCTCGATCCCGTAGGCGCGGGCGAGGTTGGCCTGGTCTTCGCGGGATTCCGGCATGCGGAGGTCGCAAAAGCCAAGGTCGGCGGGGACGTGCGGCTGGTAGTGGCCGGGGAAGAGCGGTTTGGCCTTGGCCGTGTTGGTCCATTCGGTGAACCCGGGTCCCCACCATTCGTTGTTTTCGGGGATCGGGTGGAATTGCGGGAGGTAGAGGGCGATCAGCCGGACCGGCGGCGTCATGCGCGGGGCTTCGTGGTGGGGGGCGGTGCAGGGCGTGGCATCGGGGGCGGTCTATAATGACAGCACGGCGTTTTGGGCAAGGATTTCGTGGACGGGTCGGCTGGGTGTGACTGGGCGGTTTTCGTCCTGGCGAAAGGTCGAACCCCTTCGCCGGATGAAGGGATCGCTTTTCAGTGACTGGGGTGGTTCGGCATGCACGCGGCTGCGGAAGCCCAATAGATGATCGCAACGGGCATAGGTTTCCGCTAATCTTCCGAAACCAGTAAGGCGGCCGATATGGACGGAGATTGAATGGACGCAGCGCAAACGTGCCGGCTGTGTGGCGGAGCGACAAAGGTCCACTTTTCGGATGTTGTGCTGCGAAAATACCCCTGCCAATATTAGCTTTGCGGGGCCTGCGGTTCGCTGCAGACAGAGCCTCCCTACTGGCTTGAGGAAGCTTATGGAAGTGGGAGCATAGCAGACTCTGATGCTGGGGTCTTCCTGAGAGGCATTAACAATCTTTGCGTGATCTATATTTCCGCTTGGCTGTTGAGTATGCCTGAACGCTCGCGCGTACTGGATTATGGTGGCGGCAATGGACTGCTGTGCCGAATGTTGCGCGATATCGGCTTCGATGCACGGGTATCGGATCGATACGCACGCAATGAGATTGCTCGTGGATTCAATGATCTTGGAGAAACGCCCGATATTATTTGTTCCTTTGAAGTCGCTGAGCACTTTCCGGATCCTCGGGCTGGCATGTCGGAGATTCTCGGCCGCGGAGCGGCTGTGGCCGTTGTTGGCACGGAAATATACCGCGGGCAGGGTAAGGATTGGTGGTACATCAGCCCGCAGTCGGGGCAACATGTGTTCTTCTATTCGCATTACGGCATGAAAATTCTTGCTGATCAGCACGGCTACATTTACGAGCGAGTCGGAAGCATGCATTTCTTCCTGAAGCGCCCCTTGAGTCGGTTAAAATCGTCCTTGCTGTGGCGGGCGCTTGCTCCGCGTGTGATCCGGTGGGTGCGGGCCTATCTCATGCTGCGGCTTTCGAATCGATTCGCGAATGCTGATAGTCAGGGGGCGTTACTGAGTGAGGGAATCGATACACCGGTACCGGCGGCAACCGGCTTCCCAGGTCGTGGCTAATCGCCAGTGGTCCTCCATGATATGAAGGCCATACCGATTAGCCTTACACGGCTATCCGGGTTGCCCAGATGATGGTCTCGAACCCGTAAAGTGACCAGATTTCTCCCTCAACCGTTCCCTGCAGGCGACATCTCGGTTCCTTAACCAAGCCCCGTATCGCCCGAACCAATGGTCGGTAACGCTTTTTCGCAACGTCGATGCGGTAGCCGCGGGAGGTGACCGCTTCGCACATCGAGTCAAATTTCGGAAGATATATGTGAGTTGGGTCATCGTAGAAATTCAGGGTGCCCTTCCGATGAGGGAAATTGACGCTGGCCTCGCTTGGAAATGCCAGAAATATGCGGCCGCCCGGCTTGATTACACTCAGCATCGCCGCGAGCGTTTCGTCGGGTGCGTTACAATGTTCAATGTTGTGCGCGCTCACAACCGCGTCGAAGGTCGCCGACAGCGCCGCTATTTGTGTGTAAAAATATTCTGGTGTTGTGATAATGTATTCGTTAGCATGCCCGCGTGGATCGGAAACCTGTTTATAGTCGGCCACGTCAATTCCCACATAATAGAGATCTGGCCTTATCTCCTTGAAGTGGGCTGGAGAGTCATTTCCACATCCCACGTCCAGAATACGGGCGTTACGTGGACAGGAGCGGATGAATTGGTCCTTAGCAATAAAGGTCCCAGTAGTATGTTCCAGCTTGGCGTTTCAACTCACTCAGTCGCTGTATGAAGCTCATGCTTGACCTTTCGATGATCAGTGCGGTCGCTTTGAAGTCGGTGGCGCGTCTCTCGCCCTTATCCCAGCGCTTCGATCACGCTTTGGTTGGGAGCAGATAGGCTTCTTAGTGCCACCTAGCGGATTTTTCCATAGGGACTACATCTCGGAGGCACGACTGGAGCGTTTCCGAGACGCCGTCGAGTCGTGAAGATTGCATGCAATGAGGGGCGCGTGTGGGGAAAGGCGATCCTGGCCGCCTTTGTGCCACGAGTCCTATCCGCAGGTTTCCTTGAGACAAACGTTGGTGGGTTACAGGTTTCAGTGGTGTGCTAAGCCTGGTCTTATGATGTCGCTCAGAACCCTCGCGAGGATGATGTATTGGAGCATTCGGAAGGACTGGCGCGTCTTTCCGCATCTGACGACCGTTCTGGCCGGATGGTTGACGAAGCTTGGTACCCTGCGCGCACGCGGTCTTGCTGGGCGGGGAATGGTCGCGATCGGCCTGGTCGAGCACCTGGGCGATATCGTTGCGGCCGAACCGATTTCTCGATTTGCGCGTGCGGAGTACCCGGATGCACGAATCGTATGGTTCGCCCGCAAGCCGTACATGAGCGTGCCGGCCGGATTTGCTGCCGTTGATGCCGTGGTCGGCGTCACTTGCCTGACCGAGTGGCTGTTGCTGCGGGCGTGCGGGATGGGCGACCCGGCGTGGGATCTGCACATCAACGGGCGCTACTGTCCGCGCTGCCAGATACCGGTGTTGAAGATAGGGGCAGCAGCGGCCCTTGATGCCGAGACCTATTACCGTTCGGGCAACCTGCTGGCGGTGGAATGCCGGAGTGCCGGTATTCCCGTACTGACCGAAGGGCCGTTGCTCCCGGTCGATGCAACCGCCTCGGCGGCGGTTGATCGGCTTGGTCTGCCCGCTCGGTTTGCCGTCGTGCATTGCGCGTCGAACGAAGCCAGCCGTGACTGGCCACGCGAAAAATGGGTCGAACTGATCGCCCACATCCTGGATGACCCTGGTCTCGCGGTGATTGAGGTTGGCTCGCGGCCGGTCGTGATCACCCGGGACGCGATGCGCCGACGTAGCCTGTGTGGACAGTTGACGATCCAGCAGACCGCTGAATTGCTTCGCCGAGCGGCCTTGTTCATCGGCATCGACAGCGGGCCGGCCCACATCGCCAATGCTGTGGGCACGCCGGGGGTTATCCTGCTGTGCAACTACAAAGGGTTCGGCGCCTACATGCCGTACAGCGGCCGATACCAGACGGGTGACAGGGCCGAGATCGTCAGGACGGACGGGACGATGGAAAGCCTTGCTGTTGCCCCCGTTCTCGCTGCCGTCCGGCACCTGCTTGGCGATTTATAGGGCTGCCGGACCGACCATTTTTTGGGATCGGCGCAGCTTCCCCAGCGAGGCCAACACATCCGCCTCGGCCCCGGCCGGGCGTCCGGCCAGCCACCACAGCGCCAGCATCAGGCCGGCATACGATGCAGCGCCGGCCGCCACTGCCAGACCCAATGGCATGATTAAGCCCGCCATAGTGTCCGAAGCCGCCGCCGCGGACAGATCGATGCGTGACACCGCAATCGCCATTCCGGCCGCCGCCAGCACCGGCCGGATCACCACACCGACCAGTGCGCACGCCGAGAACGGCATCGACCACCACTTGAGGATGAGATAGGCGGTCGGCTCCAGAATCAGCGATAGCGCCACGCCGGTGACTGCGCCCATCAGGCCGAACCAGGGTACCAGCGCGGCGACCAGACCGGTTCGCACCACGGCCCCGAACAGGATCACCGAAAAATCCTGCCGCAGCAGGCCGAACGCATCGAACTGGGCGTGGCAGGCCTGACCCAGCACCACCAGGGCGCTGCCCACGGCCATCACCTGCAGCAGCGGTGCGGCCTCCATCCAGGCGGGACCGAGCATGAGGCGGACCATGGGTTCGGCGACCAAAGCGAGGCCGACGCTCGCCGGCAGCGTCAGGACCGCCGTCATGCCGGTGAGGCGGCGGAAGATCGCCTCCACATCTTCACCGGACCGGCGGGCCAGGGCAAAGGCGGAGAACATCGAGCGTCCCATCGGCATCACGAGTTCGGTCAGGGGCAGCAGCGCGATCTCCGACCCCACCGAGATCATCCCCATCGGCGCCGGCCCAAGTGCTCGGCCGATGATGAAGGTGCTGGGCTGGTCGCGCAGGACGCGGGCGACGCAGATCGCCCAGGTCCACAGGGAGAAGCCGATCAGGTCGCGCCACGCCGCCAGGCTGAAACGCGGCCGGAGAGGGTGCATGACATAGGACATGATGACGCGGCAGATGCGCGTGACGCCGCTGCCGAGGATCAGTGCCCAGTAGTCGCGCCAGAGGAACGCGGTGCAGATGGTTGCGGCGATGCCGGCCAGTCGCGGGACGGCCTGGAGCATGAACTCCTGATCGAAGCGCATGTTGCGGCGGAAATCCTGGACGCCGACATTCTCCAACCCGGCGAGCGCGGTGACGCCGGCGATGGCGAGCATGATCGGGGCGAGGCGCGGTTCGTTGAAGAAGCCGGCGACCGGCCAGGCGGCGATGACGACGATGGTGGCGATCAGGGCGCTGCGCAGCGCGATCATGGTGAAGGCGGTGTCGTAGTGCCGCCGGTCCGGGGCGGGCATGCGGATGAGGGCTTCCTCGACGCCGATCTGGGAGAACTGGTCGATCGAGCCGATGAAGGACAGCGCGATGGCGACGATGCCGAACTCGGCGGGTGCGAGCAGGCGGACCAGGATGAGCGTGCTGCCCAGGCCCATGATGCGCGTCGCCATGCGCCAGGCGAAGACCCAGGCGAAGCCGTGCGCCGCGCGCGCCATGAGCGAGCGCGATGAATGGGCGTCGGCCGTGTTGCCGCGCCATCGGCGCAGGAGTTTACCTTGCATGGACGCAGGCGGTGGCTTGGGTGAGCAGGTTCGGGAACGCCGCGCCGATCAGGCTTCGGTAATCGGCGGCCAGCGCCTGCGGGGTCCGGCTGGATCGGATGCGGCGCAGATTGGCGACCTGGCGCTGATAGCGCGCCGGATCGGGAGCAACCGCCAGGCGGCTGATCGCCGCGCGCATCCCGGGCAAATCGTCGCACAACTCGCCGATGTCGCCGAAGCGGTCGAACAGGTCCTTTATGATTGGCATCGGGGTCGAGATGATCGGCCGCAGCCAGGTGATGGCATCGAGCAAAGCGCCGCTGGCCGACAGTTCATAGTAGCTGGGCTGCAGCAGCAGGCAAACGTAATGCAGCCGGCGCAGCTTGGCGACGAACTCGGTTCGCGGGATGTGCAGCGTCGGCACCGGTTCGCCCAGGATGGCGAGGGCCGTCAGGTCCGATCCGGCCGGCGCATTGCCGACCAGGTGAAAGCGGACGGCGTCGGGGTGCGTGGCGGCGAATTCGCGCGCCAGGCCGAGAAACGGGGTGATGCCTTTGGCCTCGGTCGCCTGGCCGACCAGACCGATGCGCAGCGGCAGCGTGAGGGTGTTGGGTTCGGCGGTTTCGGATTCACGCTGACTGATCGGCAGCGGCAGCACATCGATGGTGTCGGGTGGGACCGATGCCTGCTCCGCCAATGCGCGGCGGATGGCATTTTCCAGCACCAGGAAGCGCACGCGTCCGCCGTGCCGGCTGGTCAAGGCGGCGCGCAGATCGATCGAGCGGGTCAGCGGATTGCGGGTGCGCCAGCCGAACGCATCATTCAGGTTGCCGTGCAGGCCGACCTGAACCTTGATCCGGCGGCGCATCAGGCGGGCCAGCAGGGAGGCGGCGAAAATCGCGGTCGGCGTGGCGGAGATCAGCATGATCAGGCACGGTTCGCCGGCCGGCACGCTGCGGATGCCGTCCAGCATCGTCCAGAACTCCCGCAGGCCGCGGCGAAACGACACGATGTGGGGCCGGAACATGTAGTGCGGTGAGATCGGCACGGGCTGGAAGGTGACGTTGCGGTTGCAGACCAGGACCGGGTCGGCCTTGAGTTCATCGAGGTGGGATTGATGGGCGAAGACCCGGATGGCCTGGTCGGGAAAGCTGGTGGCGATGGTCTGGATTGTCGCGCTGTTGGTCGCCGCGTGACCGGTGGCGATGCAGACCAGTTCGAAGATGAGTATCATGGAGTGGTGCGGCGGCCTTCGCGTGGGGCCGGAAGTTGCAAGCGTGCCTGACGGGTCGGGTCGTTCGGGCGAACACGTGTCTTGCCAACGCGTCGGGCCGGGTCAGCATGGTTTCCGTTCAGACTCATTCCACTATTTTGCACGAAACCCCTGCCGAGAGCGAGAATAAGTTCGCGCGTTTCAGCGGCCGGCGTGGGTGGTGTTATCCGGACCAGGGGATGGTGCCGGCCGGCAGGGAGCCAAAATCCCGCGGACGTATCCCAGCATGCAGCCAGGTGATCAGCGAATAGATGTCGTAAACCGGGACGCCGAGTGCCTCGTGCAGCGCATGCGCATACGGCGGCATGTTGGTGCATTCGAGCACGATGGCGCCGATCTCCTTGTGCCGCTGCATCAGGGTGCGGCCGGCGTGGAGGATATCCTGCGCCGCCAGACCCACGTCCATATCCTGTTTCTCATCCAGGATCAGCACGCGGAAGAATTCTTTCCCGTCCTCGGTGCCGACGAACGGCGTGTCCGGCGCGACGCCGGCAGCCGCCAGATGGGCCGGCGTCAGGGACCGGCCGCAGACCGTGATGATGCCGACGCGCTGGCCGGGGGGCAGCATCGCCTGCACCCACGGCACCTGCAGCAGCGCGCTGGTGGCCACCGGCACCTGGACGTGCGCGGCCAGTTCACGCTGGAACAGCGACAGGAAGCCGCAGTTGGTGGTGATCGCCTCGGCCCCGAACGACACCAGTTCGGCGGCCGCTTCCAGGAAATCCGGCAGCAGTCCGGCGGCGCCCTGCAGGACCACGCGTTCCGGGCTGGCGCCCTTGACCACGCGATACAGCACCGGAAACGGCCAGGTGGTGGCGTTGCCCATGTCGCCGGGAATGCGCGGAAACCGCGCCTGGAGCATCAGAATGCCGAGCGGGGCGCCGTAAATGGCTTTGCCGCCGGTGGCGATTCCGGCGCCGGTGACCGCGGTGCTTGTGTGCCATGTCATGGCGGTATCTTGCCGCGAACCGGGTCCGCAGGCGAGACTGTTCCTGCCGTCGTGCAAAGAGAGGAAACCATCATGGCCGAACGCCCCTTCACCCAGGCTGACCTCGATGTTCTGGCTCAATGGGACACGCCCACCATCTGCAACGGGCTCGAGATCACCAACCCGGAACGCCGCGCCCTCGGCTACACGGTCGAGCCGATGGTTTGCATCGACCCGAAGGCCAAGCCGATCGTCGGGGTGGCGCGGGTTGGCATGATCCGCTCGACCGAACCGCCGCGGTCCAAGGTCACCGACCGGGCGGACTGGTACGACTATGTCGCGAAGGTTGATTTCCCGACCATCGCGGTGCTGCAGGACATCGATGGCCGGATTGGCTATGGGGCGTACTGGGGTGAGGTGCAGTCCACCATCCACAAGGCGCTGGGGTCGATCGGCTGCGTCACCAACGGATCGTTCCGTGACCTGGACATGTGGGCGCCGGGGTATCAGATGATCGGCGGGCGGGTCGGCCCGAGCCACGCATATGTGCACATGGTGGATTTCGGCAAGCCGGTGAATATTTTCGGCATGCAGGCCGCGCATGATGACGTGATCCATGCCGATTTCCATGGCGCGGTGGTGGTGCCGGCGGATGCGGTGCGTAAACTGCCGGCGGCGATCGACCTGGTGTCTCGGCGCGAGGCGGTGATCCTGGAGGTTTGCCGGGCGCCGGGGTTTACGCCGGCCAAGCTGCGCGAGGCGCTGCGGAAGTCGGGCGAGATCCACTGATCGATCCGCGCGGCTGGCGCTACAGCGCCAGGGCCTGTTGACGGTACAGATCCTTCACCGTGGCTCGCTGAATCTTGCCGGTGTCGGTGCGCGGGAGTTCGGACAGCAGCAGCAGTTCGGCGTAGGCGACATGGCCACGCAGCAATTCTCTGATCAGCGTCGCCACGCGCGCCCGGTCGGCACCGGGCTGCAGTTCGATCGCTACCAGCATGACGCTGGTGACCAACTGGTCGTCGAGCGCCGTGACCAACGCGTCGGAAACACCGTCGATCGTCCTGAGGTCGGCCTCGATCGGGCCGGGGGCAATCTTCACGCCGCCTAGGTTCAGCATGTCGTCGGATCGGCCGATCACGATCAGGGTCCGGCGGGACGGCTGGTAGCCGAAATCGTTGGTATGGTACCAGCCGTCGATAAACGCCGCCTGGTCGAGCGCGGCATCGCCGACATATCCGTCGATCATCGTGCCGGTCTTGACCTGTATCGAGCCGGACTGGCCCAGCGGGACCCGCTTGCCGCGGTCGTCAACGATCCTGACCTGAACGTCGTCATAGAGTGTGCCGACTTCGTCATCGCCGACGCGGGAAATGTGGTGCGTCTCGTTGGATGAGTAGTTGACCTGGAAATCGCCAGTGATCTTGTCCCGGGTCTCCTGCCGCAGCCGCGGCGAAACGCTGCCGCCCATCACATCGATGTGGATGTTGAACGGGCCGCGACCGTAAGGGATGGCACGGATGAAGCGCTCGAGGTCACCGGAGGTGAACAGCACATAGTTGCCGATGCCGGCGACGATGTTCTCCCACAGCACGTCCGCCCCGCTGAACCGGATCGTTCCGCCGCGCTGCAATGTCAGCGCGCAGCGGGTGTAGGTGGCGCGGGGGGAGAAATTGTACAGGCACAGGAAGTCGGGATGCGCGGTGATCGGCACAGCGACGTGGCGCAGCAGCTTGTCGATCTGACGTTGCAGCAGCGCATGCGTCATTCCCATGACTTTCGGAACCCCGGTGGTTCCGGACGATTTCATCAGCCGCAACACGGCGTCGGGCGAGACCGGCCGTTGCAGCCGCTCCCGAGGCCCGCCGTCCTCGGCACGGCGGAAAACCCGGCTAACCCAGTCCGGTGTCATCATGAACGCTTTCACCGGATCGGCAGGCGGGTGGGATACCAACATCCGGTCGCACAACAGGCCGAGACTGGCCGACGGCGGCAGTTCCGAGGGTTGCAGCGAAATCGTGGTGATGCCAAGTGCTTCGGCCGCCAGCACAATCAGCAGGTGGAGGTAGCGGTCGGGTGCCTCAACGCCCAGGGTCCGGACGCAATCGAGCCCTGCATCGGTCAGTTCGTCCATCACGCTCAGGATCTGGCTGGCAAGCAGGCGGTAGGTGACCGCGACGCCACGATGCACGATGGCGACAGAAGCCGGGTCACGCGTTGCGTGGAGCGCCACGGATGCGCAGGTCGAGCCGATCAGATCAACGGTCTTCAAGCCGGTCACTCCATGGCGCGCAGTGAAGTCGGGCGGATTCCGCGCCGGAGAGCATAGTGCAAGACCGGCCATCCGAACAAAGCCGGTCTCGAACCCGGTGTCGGCGACGTCCGCCAAGCCTCGTCGGCCAGGATGGCCGTGGCGGCGGATGGTGCGCCCGCATCGCATCTCTTTTGGAATGTGCGTCGGACCGGGTTCGACGATCATGACGTCAATGCCGAACGACGCAACCGCCTTGACAACGGATTCAATCAAGCCTTCGATCCCGCATCTGGTGACGCGAGCAGCGGGACCGTCGGTAAGCTTCTGCGCGCGGCTGCCGATGGCATCCGTGCTGACGTTGGCCGGGGTTCATGCCTGATGCAAAAATGTTGAACGTGGCGTTCCGGGTGCATACAGTAGTGGCTCGCTAGGCGGGATGAATTGCGCGCCCCGGCGACGGGCACGTTAGGATGCCAGTCGAAACGACGGATATAATCATGAAATCGCCGGTTTCTTTCGTTGTAGCAGCACTGGTTGTGTTCGCGGGTTCGGCGGTGTCGAGCGTGGCAGCGCAGCCGAGTTTCGCCCCGCCGTCAACGGGTAGCGACAAGGGGGACCCACCGCCGATCCCGCAGAAGATCCCGCCGCCCCTCGCGTTACAGTCCAGATACTGTGTCGTACCACACTTTGGATACTGCCCGCTGCCCGGTGCAATGATCGGATCAGGCTGCGAATGTCTCGATGAAAACGACCGCCGGCGCCCCGGAATCGCCCAGTGAGTGAACTGACCGCGCCTCCGCGTGGTGTCGCGCTTAACGCCGCCCTGAGTGTTCGCGCGGTCTGGGTATTTGGCATGGCACTGGGCGCGACGATCATTCTCGCAGTTGCGTCGTTTCCGTCATTCCGGGCGGATTTCCCGTCGCTTGCCGTTCCGGAGGTGCACAGTATTGACGCTTGCGTCAGTCAGTCTCTGGCGCGGTCTGCCAACATGGATCCGTGGGATGAGAAGATAAGACAGCTAAAATATTCATGTTATGAGGAAGGGCTTTACCAGGCGACACTGAATGAATTCCAAATTCGCCGAATAATGCTTCTCACGCAGGTCTATGAGGAACGTATTGCCCTTTGGATCGTCGTGTGGATGACGACTTTCGGCGTCGTGTTTGCAGCGTTGCAACTTGCTATCGCGTCACACCTCAATCTGGCAGGGCGCCTAAGCCAGGCTGAACCGACCGAGTTGGCTCTCGAGCGTGGCAGGATCGTTTTCAGATCATCGGCGCTGGGCATATCCGTTCTTGGCATGTCGTTGGCGTTCTTCGTCGTTTTTGCGATGATGATGTATCCTCGGCAGGAACTGTCCTCCCGGGCTCAACCAGGTCAGTCCGGATCGACAGCCCAGGTTCCGGCGAACGCCGCGCCGAACGGCGAACCGGAGGGCAAACTTATGAGGACGCCACCGCAGGCCACATCGCCGGACACCGCAAAAATCGACCATTAGAGCAACATCATCCTGACCGGAACAGTCTGGGTGATAAAGTTGCTGGCTCAAACAATGAGATAGAGCGCGCTGACTGTTTGCAGTCAGCCTCAAAGCGCTCTAGCGTACGGGCTCATTATCGTGGGAGCAGTATGCCGTGACGGCAGTATCACTTCCGGGCTTTCTGATAACTTTATGCAATGGGTTTGTTGCGCGTGTGAGGCGGCATGCATCGGGCGGGAGGCGGTCACCTCAAGATCGGCCATGGGCGCGGGAATTTACGGCGCGACTGGTGCTTGCGGCATTTGGGCTTCTGCTGGTTCTGGGGAATGCGTTGGCCGAGCCACCGCTACCGCTGTCAGCGCAGGTTGAGACCGAAACACCGCTGGGCGGTGTGACGGCGGCGGCCACCGACAGCGCGCGGCGCATCGTGGTCACCGTCGGCTTGGATGGCGCCGCGCGGGTCTGGTCACTGCCCGATCTGCGCTTGCTGCGGGTTCTGCGGGCGCCGCTTGGGTATGTGCTGGACAATTCGCACGTCGCTGTCGCGCCTGATGGAAGCTTCGCAGCCGCCGTGGCTGGCCGATACGTGTTGCTGTTCGATTTGATGACCGGTGAGATCACCGGTCTTATTCCCGTCAAGTCAGCCATTGGGTTTGAAAACCATCTCCGGGATACCCCGGTCAATGCACTGAGTATCTCCCCGGACGGACGGCGCCTTGCGATCGGGCGGGGCGATAACGAAGACGGATGCTGGCTGTTCATTACTCGTATTGACGGGACTGAACTGAGCCGTCAGTGCAGTGCAACCAAATACGGTGACGGAGAGTTTACGCTGGCAATGTCATTCGCTCCGGACGGTCGATTGGCGGTCGCGACCACCGGACGTGTGATCAGCGGCCAAAGAACTGACGCGCTCACGTTGCTTGATGCCGATGGGCATATGATCAGAACGGCCCCAGTACCTGCCTGGGTATGGTTCAGCGGCCTCGCCTTCAGCCCGGACGGACAGCGGTTGGGCGTTGCGTACTGGTCTCGGTCCCAGGCTCAAATGGAGGTTCGTGACGGCACGTCCTTGGCGTTGGTGGCGACCCCGGACACGGTTGGATTGTCGAGCTACCTGCCTTCCTTGTCCTGGAGCGCCAACAGCAAATCGCTGCTCGCGACCGGACTGTATTTGGAGCACGCCAACATCAGAGGTGGCGATATGGTGCCGGTCTACGCCTGGGATAACGCGGGCGCCGGACCGCGTCGCGAGGCTGCACAAGGGCCATACCGGATCGGCTCGATGGTCGGCTTGCCGGGCGGCAGCATGCTCATGGTGGCGAACTCCGGAAACCTCATGATTACCGGTCAAGACGGCGCGGTGACGCAGAAATACCCGGACGGCGCGGACTTCAGTGTGCCCGGTCGCGGCGCACCAGAAACGGACGACCGCTATCGCCTGAGGCTGTCACGTGACGGGGCGCAGGTTGAGTTGGTTACCTACGATAAGCCTCAGAGATGGCTGCACGTCGATGTTAGCCGACTGACTGTGACGGTGACCCCCGATCCTCAGGCAAGCCTGGCGGATTGGACCACCAACGGCGCTGCATTCGGTGTCGGAACGCTGTATCAGGCGAAGGCCAAGGAGGATGAGGATCGATTTGAGGGGCCCGGCGGCAACGCCCAACCGGGATTCTGGTTTTGGAAGCAGATGCAAACGCCTGAACAGCAACGGTTGCAGCGACAAGACTCGTCGCCGAAATATTGGTTGCTCAACGGGCGTGGCCTCAAATTTGTCGATGATCTTGAAATTGGTGCGGGCCGGCCGCCGAGGACGGCGGTCGCGGGTGGTAGGGTCGTCACCGTGACGAGCGATAGCAGCGTTCCCACCATGCGTGGCTTCGACCTCCAGGGCCATCCGCTGTGGACTCTTCGGACTGGCTCGACGGTGAACCGGATCAACCTGTCCGCCGACGGAAGGCTGGTCGTGGCGGCTTCCTCAGACGGAACGATCAGGTGGTACACCGCGTCTGGCGGTCGGCTGATCCTGACGCTGTTCATCGACCGAACGGCTGACGGGTTCATATTTTTCACGCCGCACGGATATTATTATGCGACGCCCGGCGCGGAGAAATTCGTCGGATTTCTGATTGGCCGCGGCACCGCGCAATCCCCGGACTTTTTTTCCGTCGGGCAGCTATCTTGGCGCTATTATCGCCAGCTCGTCGTTCAGCACATTCTGGATACCCTGGACGAGTCCGAGGCGACGCGGCAGTTCGACGCGCTTCATGACTCGACACCGCTTTTGGAAGACCTGCCGCCGGTCGTCGCTGTGACGTCGCCGCGTGATGACAGCCGGATCGCTGGAGCGATGGCCCAGGTGGATTACGTGTTGCGCTCGCCGTCCGGCCATCCGGTGCGCGAAATACGGTTCCTGATCGACGGCCGGCCGGTTCGGGTCGATGCATCCGTGCCTCCGGTGCCGGCCGGTCAACCGCCGGCTGCCGCGATCCAGGGGCGCATTCTCGTCCCGTTGCCCGCGGGACGGCCGGTGACCCTGTCGATACTGGCGGCCAGCGACGAAGGGAAGTTCGGTCCACCGGCGACATTGCGGCTGACGAGCGCCGATCCCGGACGGCCGATTTCCTCGGCGCCCCGCAAGGGACGCCTGTTCGCGTTGATGATCGGTGTCCGGAGCTACGCGAAACTGCCGGCGGGATACCGGAATCTTCGTTATACGGCGCAGGACGCAACGGCGCTCGCCGAAGTGCTGATCGCACCACAGCAACGGCAAATCTACGACGAGGTCCAGGTGCGGCTGCTGGTCGACGAAGGCGCGGTGCCACCGACGCGCGATGCCATTCTCGCAGGGCTGCGATGGCTCCGGCAGCAGGCGACCCTGCCGGAAGACGTCGCGCTGCTGTTTATATCGTCGCACGGGGCGGCTGTCGGGGATGCGCGCGGCGGAGCTTCCGCTGGTGGGGAGCATCGACGGTCCGGAGACTTCTTTTTTATGCCGACCGACGCTGATCTCGACAACCTCGCGGGCACGGCCGTCAGCGGGCAGTTACTGATCGACGAGTTGAAGGACGTCCCGGGGCACGTGCTGCTGATGATTGATGCGTGCTACGCTGGCGGTGCGACTCTGCCGGACACAAACCGGCTCACAGTGGATGCCGCCTCGCCCTGGGCCGGCATGTTTGTCTATGCGAGTTCATCCTATAACCAGACCTCCAAGGAGGATCAGCAGGTTCAGCATGGCGTTTTCACGCAGGCTCTGCTTGATGCGCTGCATGGACGGAACGGGATCACGACCCGCGATGGAGCCATTTTCACCGACTATCTCGCCAGTTTTCTGGCTCACCGCGTGCCTGAACTAGGAGGGTCCGACTCCACGCAGACACCGTTGTTTCTCGGCCCTCCGCATGCCCCTGATCTTCGTGCGTTCGCGGTGGTGAATTGATTTTCCTTATGGGGGCTGGTGATCCGGCAAGACGGGTGCTGATCGAGCGTGGGTCGGGATACGGCTGGACTCGCCATTGGCGCGCGCTTCGGCCGATTTGTAACGCAGCGCAACAAAAGCAACAAAACCAAAAGGTTGATGCGTAACACCGGGCAACAATCATTGACTCGGCGCGATCAGCGAATCGGCTTATCGAGTGTTATGGCATGCTGCGATCTCGCTGGCGCCACATGGGAAATGCTTGATGGACGGCCTGGCCCGACTGCCGCTCACCCTGACCAACCTGTCTTCCGGGTGGCGCCAACGCACGCTTAAAGCCGCCATCGATTGCGTCGGCGTCGGGGTCCACTCCGGTCGCCGGGTCAGTCTGACCATTCACCCGGCTGCCGCCAACCACGGGATCGTCTTCCGCCGCACCGATCTGGGGCGCGACATTGCAGCCCGCTTCGACCATGTGATCGACACCCATCTTTGTACCGCGCTGGCCGACCCGGCGATGCAATCGGTTCGGGTCGGCACGGTCGAGCATCTGATGGCGGCCCTGACGGCATTGGGCATCGACAATACGCTGATCGAACTGGATGGGCCGGAAGTGCCGATTCTCGACGGTTCGGCTGCCCCGTTCGTGTTCCTGCTCGATTGTGCCGGATCGGTTGAACTCGATGCGCCGCGCCGGGTCATCGAAATTCGCCGCACCACCCGCGTGACCGACGGTGAAGCCTGGGCAGAACTCCGGCCGTTGGGTCCGGCGGCCAGAGCGGCGCAGCCGGTGCTGGAGATGGACCTTTCGATCGAGTTTGCGGCCGCTGCGATCGGTCGGCAATCGGTTTCGCTACGCCTGACCCCGGACAGTTTCCGCCACCAGATCGCCGCCGCCCGCACCTTCGCGCATGCTGACGAAGTGGAGCAGCTTCAGGCGGCAGGGCTGGCGCTGGGCGGCAGTCTGCAAAACGCGATCGTCGTCGATGGCGACACGATCCTCAATCCCGGCGGACTGCGGATGGACAATGAGTTCGCCAGCCACAAGCTGGTGGATGCCATTGGCGATATGGGTCTGGCGGGCGGCGTGCTGCACGGCCGCTATGCGGCGCATCGTCCGGGCCATACGCTGAACAACCGGCTGCTGCGGGCGCTGTTCGCCAACGCGGCTTCCTGGAGCACGGTCACCGTCGATCCCCTGGTCGCGGCGGCCTGACGATCCGGTCCGTTCGTCGGGCGCGGGTAAGCGGTATTCGCGGATCGCAGTGGCATGATATAAGCCGAGCGATGAACACGAGTCGCTCCATGCAGTCCATAACAACACAGCGAACCCCGCGTCGTCTCCTCCTCGGGATGACGCTGTTACTGCCGGTTCTGTCCAGCTGCGGTTCCTCGTCGGACGAAACCAAGACGGCCCAGGTTGGTCCGGTGGAGGAAGTGTACAACAACGGCGTCGACGCCCTGAACGCGCGGCGCTTCACCACCGCCGACGACCAGTTCAGCGCGGTCGAGCAGAATTATCCCTACTCCACCTGGGCGGTGAACGCCCAGTTGATGTCGGGCTACTCGCTGTACCTGCAGAACAAGTACACCGAGGCGATCGGCACGCTGGATCGCTTCATCCAGCTGCATCCGGCGCATCGCGACATCGGCTATGCCTATTATCTGCGGGCGCTGTGCTATTATGAGCAGATCGCCGATATCGAGCGCGACCAGAAGGGCACCGAACAGGCGATGAATGCGCTGCGGGAGGTGGTGAACCGGTTTCCCGACACCGCCTACGCGAACGACGCCAAGCTGAAAATCGATCTGTGCGTGGACCATCTGGCCGGCAAGGAGATGGAAATCGGCCGCTTCTATCAGAAGCAGCATCTGTATGAGGCAGCGATCGGCCGCTTCCAGCGTGTGGTGGATGACTACCAGACCACCAACCACGTGCCCGAGGCGCTGGCGCGGTTGACGGAGATCTACCTCGTCCTTGGGCTGAAGGATCAGGCGCGCAAGACGGCCGCGGTGCTGGGTTATAATTATCCGGGCAGCGAGTGGTACAATGATACCTACGCGCAGCTTGTCGATGACGGCGTGGCGCATCATGACGGCAAGTCGCAGCCTGGCGAGCCCGAACCGCGTGGTTTCTTCTCCCGTGCCTGGCATGCGGTATTCTGATCGCGCTGCGTTCGGACCAGTGATACCAGACGGCGGTGACGCCGACTGGTATGCGCGCAGGGTTGGCGTGGCGGCTGCGCGCGAAATCAACAAGATACCAAGCGCCGGTCTTCTGACAACAGAGTCGATGCTTCGGGCGCCTGGTATGAGCAGCGCGGCGTGCTGACCGCGCTGTCGATTCGCGATGTCGTGCTGATCGAGCGGCTGGATCTGACGTTCGATCACGGGCTGACGGTGCTCACCGGCGAGACCGGCGCCGGCAAATCGATTTTGCTCGACAGTCTGGGCTTGGCGCTGGGTGCGCGATCGGAAAGCGGGCTGGTGCGCGCGTCGGCGGAACAAGCCAGCGTCACCGCGTGTTTCTCGCCGCCTGACGATCACGCGGTCGGGCCGGTGCTGGATGAACACGGTCTGGCCGGGGATGACGAGATCGTGCTGCGCCGGATCGTCACCCGGGACGGGCGGTCGCGCGCCTTCGTCAACGATCATCCGGTGGGGGTCGGGCTGCTGCGGCGGATCGGTGCGCTGCTGGTGGAAGTGCAGGGCCAGCACGAACAAATGAGCCTGGCCGATCCGGCGAGTCACGCCGGCCTGCTGGATGCGTTCGGTGTGGCGGCGGCACTGCGTTCGGCCGTTTCCGAGTCCTGGCGGGGCTGGCGGGATGCTCTGGTTCGGCTGGATCAGGCGCGGGAGGCGATTGCCGCGGCGGAGCGGGATGAGGAATGGCTGCGGCACGCGGTCGATGAACTCGCCACGCTGGCGCCGCGGATCGGCGAGGAGGAGACGCTGGCGCGGGAGCGGCAGCGGCTGCAGCAGAGTGAACGGCGCGCGGAGGCGATTGCGGCGGCATTGGCGGAACTGACGCCGCGTGATCGGCGCACCGCGGGACCGGCGGCAGCGTTGCGGGCGGCGTCGCGGTCGTTGCAGCGTCTGGCGCCGCAGGGCGGATCCGAGGTGGCGGAGAATCCGGTGCATCCGGCGATGGCGGCGCTGGAGCGGGCGGAGGAGGCGCTGGCCGAGGCGGAAACGCTGCTGACGCGGCTGATCGCCGATGCCGATGTTGATCCTCGGTTGCTGGAGCAGTCGGAGGAGCGGCTGTTCGCGTTACGCGCGGTGGCCAGGAAGCACGGCGTGTTGGTGCCTGATCTGCCAGCGTTGCTGGACACGCTGGCAGGGCGGCTGGGCGCGCTGGAGACCGGGGCGGCGGAGATCGCGGTTTTGGAGCAGGCGGCGCGGGATGGGCGCGATCGGTATGTTGCAGCCGCGACGGCGCTGTCGGCCGCGCGCGCGACTGCGGCCGGCCGGTTGCAGAAGGCTGTGGCCAAGGAACTGCCGCCGCTGCGGCTGGACAAGGCTCGGTTTGTTGCTGAAGTTGGTGCGTTGGCCGAGGCGGGCTGGGGGCCGAACGGGATGGATCAGGTGCGCTTCCTGATCGCGACCAATCCAGGGCAGGAACCGGGCCCGCTGGCGCGGGTTGCCTCGGGCGGCGAGTTGTCGCGGTTGATGCTGGCGATGAAGGTGGTGTTGTCGGCGGGGTCGGCGGTGCCGACACTGGTGTTCGACGAGGTCGATTCCGGCATTGGCGGGGCGACGGCGGCGGCGGTGGGCGAACGGCTGGCGCGCGTGGCCGAGGGCGTGCAGGTGCTGGTGGTGACGCACAGCCCGCAGGTCGCGGCACGCGGAACGGCACATCTGCGTGTGGCGAAGGATGTCACGCGGGGGCGGACAGCGACGACGGTGGATCATCTGGTGCCGGCGGCGCGGCGGGAGGAGATCGCGCGAATGCTGGCCGGGGAGACGATTTCCGACGCGGCGCGGGCGGCGGCGGACGATCTGCTGCGGGGACAGCGTCCGCCGCAGGGGTTGCTGGTGTGAAGGATTTTTCGGCGTCGCGGTGATTGGGGCCGGGGATTCACGGCGTTACCTTGGACGCCCGACCGGGTAGCCATGCAAGATGATGTCGAGTGCGCTTATGATCGCATCGCGGTCGCCGGAAGCGGATGAGATTGTTTCGCCAAGCAGGTTGTCGCACTGTCGTTTGAACGGCGAATATCCCCTATTGTGCGCAATTCTGCCGTTTGGAGTGGGATACTTTCGCGGAGATATTATCCTAAATCCGGCAGTTGGATGATTGCCCGCAGAGGCCGAATCGCTGAAATCTGCCGGGATGGAGCCGCAAAA
>Ga0302320_10004481_pt1 | contig 31730 bp, 29 predicted proteins | sample Bog_T0_3_FD_202130 | JGI IMG/M metagenome (GOLD analysis project Ga0302320, IMG submission 202130) | Peat permafrost microbial communities from Stordalen Mire near Abisko, Sweden - Bog_T0_3 | ecosystem: Environmental > Terrestrial > Soil > Wetlands > Peat | place: Sweden: Abisko, Stordalen Mire... | reverse complement strand
GCCGATAAAACGAAGGCTGAATTTTATCAGAAGCGACTGGAACGAGGAATGGAGTGGGACAAAAATGAAAAGCGATGGAAATGGAAGGACGAAGATGAACCCGCAAAATGAATTTAATGATCGGCTGATCCGTCTGCCGGAACTGGAACGGATTTTTGGCGTGTGCAAGCGCACGGTAAGACGGAAGGCGGAGTCTGGCGAGTTGCCGCCATTGGTTCGCAGCGGCGGCGTGGTGGGGATGCTGGAAAGCAAAGTTAAAGAATATTTTCGACGGTTGAGCGGGCAAGGTGCTAATTAACGAAAGGAGAATTAAAAATGATTGCTTACATTTATCGCCCCAAACGGCAACGCAATGGCAAGCTGGTTTCCGCCCGCCTCTATCGCGCACGTATTCGTTTTCCTAACGAACACAAAACAAAAGACGTTCCGCTCCATGTCACCGAGAAACGGTCGGCGGAGCAAAAACTTCAGCAGATGCTCACCGAATACAGCCAAGAATCGGTTGGGTTGATTGCATCGAAAAAAGTCCGTGAAGCGGCTGCCACACCACTGACAAGTCATTTCGCATTTTACACGCGCGAACTCCAGACCGCCGGCTGCGTAAGGCGCTACGTCCAAGGCGTGGAAAATTACGTCGGCACGCTGATGAAAGAATGCCAATGGGCATACTTCATAGACATCAATCCCGAAGCATTTCAAAACTGGCGGCAACGCCAGAAAAAATCGCCGAAGACTTTGAATGAGTATCTGGTTGCGATGCGGGCTTTTCTCAAATGGGCGCAACGCCTCGCATACATCGCGCTAAATCCGCTCGAAAAAATTGAATTGCTGCGCGTGCAAGGCCGTCAGAAGCGGGCACGCCGCGCTTATATGCCGGAAGAAATCCAAAGGCTGTTGGCGGTTGCCGGACGACGAGTGCCGATTTATTTGCTGGCGGCGCTAACTGGCATCCGCAGAGGAGAAATCAAACAACTGCGTTGGGCGGATGTTGAACTGGATAGCACGACTCCGAAAATCACCGTGTCCGCCGCCATTTCCAAAAATCACTATGAAGACGCCCTGCCCTTGCATCCTGACCTTGCAGCAGCCTTGAAGAAAATAAAACCGGAGTCGTGCAAACCGGAACAGTTAATTTTCAAAGGAATGTTCCCCGGCTATAAACAATTTTACGCCGACCTGAAGGCCGCTGGAATTGATTGGGAAGATCAGGGCGAGGGTCGCTTGGACTTTCACAGCTTCCGCGTCACTTATTGCACTCAACTCGCACCTGGAACGCCGAGCGAGCGTGTGCGCATGGCGCTCATGCGGCATCGTGATCCCAAACAAACCGCCAAGACTTACACCGACGCGCGGATGCTGCCGTTGAAGGAAGCGATTGAAAAATTGGATTTCCACCACTCGGCGGATTCATCAAAAGATGACTCACAAAGAGACTCACAAAATTCGGTCGCAGCGGGTCAAAACGGGTCAATTGCTGTCACTCCATCACTCACAAGCAAAAGTGAAAATTCTCCTGTAGATATGGGGCTGAAGTCGCTGTTTGACCCTACAAGTCACACCGAGTCAAAAGAGGGTAAATGGTCGGAGCGACAGGATTCGAACCTGCGACGTCTTGCTCCCAAAGCAAGTGCTCTACCAGGCTGAGCTACGCTCCGAACCAATACTGACCATGCCTGTTGTGCAGTGATTTTGCCGGCGTTTGACGGCTTGCCACTGCGATTGTCACCTAGTGTGCCCGGATTTAAGTCCAGGGCAAGCTGATTCGGCACAGCCGGTGCGCGAAGGGCGCATCCTGAGACACCGCTCCCTATTTTTCACCTGCCGAGGAGCGCGGCTGTGCTGCAAGCCAGTCGCAGCGACGTGAAAAGCCAAGACCGCACTCAATGTTGATGGCCGCGCTCGATCCCAGACTCAAAATTGCTCCAGAGGCGGTCGAAAACTTCTTCAAACGGTGGATTTCTCCAGAAGCTCCGGTTCGTAGCTTGGGGGCGAAACGGTTCGACCCGTGGTGCTTGAGGCACGAGTGGTTCGGCAACGGGTCCGCGTGGTCGCCGCTTCATGGCAACAGGAGGGGCTTGCCGGTCGTAGCGTCGGCGGCGTTCCGGGTTGCCCAACACATCGTAGGCTTCTTGCAATTCCAGAAATGGGCCGCTTTCCAACCCAGAGGTGTCGGGATGCAGTTCCAGGGCACGACGCCGGAATGCCGTTTTAATTTCCTCGCCGCTGGCATCAGACGCAAGGCCGAGAATCAAGTAATAATTCTTCCCCATGGCTCGTGGGATTTCTGTCAATGCGCAAACCTGCGACGGTCGTGGCTAAAACTCGTTGAGCGGACTGGGCACGTAACACGGTCTGTCAAACCGCCAATCCGGCCAGGAGAATAATCTCGAGGCCGGCTTTTGACTGGCGCCTTGGAGATCCGTGTTGGTTGCGAACAACTCTTTTTCCCGGGCCGCGTTTCCATTTCCCTCGAAAGAGCCGGGGGAATGTTCAGGACCTGATTGATTTATCGTGGTGCTCATAATCATGCTTCAAATTAGGGGGTTGTTTTGTCATTGGAAATGGCGGCCAATTGGCCTCGGTTTTCTGGCATAACCCGAAAGACAGCCTGGTCCCCTCCTGACGAAAGCACGTCTTTCGGGTTTGCCCCCTCGGTTTCCTGCTAGCTCCACTTGCGGGCCAGAGCCACCCAGCGGCGCTTTAAGCCACCGCTTTGCTTTCCGTTGTTTTTGCGTGTTCCGCACCGCGATCGGAAGATTCTCGAGCGGTACAGGCGCAGGTATTATTGCGACTGAATAATTTTGTGAAAGCATTCCACCGCTTCTGCCAGAAGCTTGGAACGCCGGGCGCTTTGTCACTGGTCGTGTTCATAGCTTTCCAAGTATTGGTTGTTTTGGTTTTACCGCTTGCGATGGGGCCGGAAGTCTTTTGAGCTTTCAGCGCCATTCGCATCGTTTGTTCAAAAGGGAGAGCGGGCCAGCGGCCAGCTCCCGTGTAAATTGACCACCGGGGTCAAAAAATGTTCAACGATTATTTTGCTTTGGGAATCGTGATCAGCAGTTCGTGATCCTTTTGCTCCACTTTCATCTGGCTGCCGTTCAATTTTCCCGGCAACTCCGCCACTTGCGTATAGTGCTCCAATGCGCTCTCGCTCACGACTGCATTGGTGTCCTGAAGGCTGTCCGCCTGCCGGTGCGTGACCTCGACTTGCAGGCGATTTCCATCCAGCTTTACATTGGTATCGGTCGCTTTCGCGTCCGGCAAATACGCGCGCACTTCGAAGCGGTCTTTCAATTCGCGGACGTCCAGTGACTGCGAATAGCCAGTGTCATTCTTGAACGGGTCCATCGTCGGGCTCGAATTGAAGCGCGAAATGGAGCGTTGAAACATCTTGTCCATTTCCGCCTGCAAATCGCGCATTTCGCGGAACGGATCCCAGGCATCGTCCGTGCCGGGGAATAGCGTGTCCGGTGCGGGAAGTTGCGAGACCGTGTCACGAAGCGAGCTGTTGGCAATGCCCTGGCTGGTGGTTCCCTCTGCGGTGCGAACGGAATATCTTTCCGCAGCCACACCAATCAAAACGCCGGCCAGGAGCATCACGAACCCCAAAACGACTGGTTTGTTAAAGGTCTTTTTGATGGAATCAGTATTCATAGCAAACTCCTTTCTTTTGCGGATTACTTGCCGGCCGCCCCAGGCGGCGAATTGGATACTTGATTGGCCGGCCGGTTTAGCCGACCTTGACTTCGATCTGTTTCGGCTTGGCGTGTTCGCTCTTGGCCAGATGCACCCGCAACACGCCCTCCTTGAATTCCGCGTTTACTTTGTTGCCGTCGGCATCATCTGGCAGCGAGAAACTGCGGACGAAGCTGCCGTAGGCACGCTCCACGCGGTGATACCGCTTGCCCTTTTCCTCCTTTTCAATTTTGCGGTCGCCGCTGATCGTCAGCAGGCCGTTTTCAACAGTGACCTTGACCTCTTCTTTTTTCACTTCCGGCAACTCGGCCTTGATCAGGTATTCCTTGTCGTCCTCGGTGATGTCCACCAACGGCGTCCATTCCGAAACGGTCAGCGATTCCTGTTCACCGCTGCCGCTTCGCGGTTGTGTGTTTTTAAACAGAGTGAGCAGCCGGTCATGGATGTCTTCCATTTCCCGGAACGGATTCCAACGAGTTAATGCAGGCATAATCTTTTAAATATGTTTTGGCAGGCCTCTTGTTCTGCCTCCGGCTCGCCGCCCACCTGACTGCGAATCGAAGGTGCGCTTAAATCCGCAAGACTCCTGTTTCTGCGTCTACGGAAGCGACGCAATTTTTTCATCCATCAAAAATCATGCCAATTCAGCAGGAACAACCAAACGCCGATAAACCCGAAAATTTCGAGCATTTGCGTGGTTTTCCCGAACCCCACCCACAGGATTTGTGAATATTCTAAGAGTCAAAATGGCACTTGATCGTCGCCCTTGAGCACCCTGTAACTGACATGGCTGGGATTTATCTGCCGCTTGCTTTTTTTCGAAGGCGTGGCCAAGTCCCTCGGATTAAGAAGGCGATGCATAGGACTGGCTAAAAACGGCTAAACTGTGCCAGACAAGAACGAGAGAAGATACAGACATGTGCAATAATGGCGCTCAAAGCAGTAAAAAATCACTTAATTGGGCGCTGGTACTAACGCCATTTGCTTCGATGTCTTTTGCTTGCATCGCCAGGAGGGGCAAGTTTTATGGGTGTAAATTATTTATGGGATTCAGGAACCGTAATCCATGTTAATTCGCCTTTTGATCAAATGTTTGGAAGCGCGGCGGCCGCCTTGAATGGCGCATCCGCGGACTGCCCTCAGTTCGGACCGCGGATTGTCCCCAATCCGCAGTGCGTGCCCAGAGACCAGCGTTTGGTAGCTGAGCCAAGCGCCGGCTCTGGGCGGTCCCGCTGCGAGCTGGGACAACTCGCGCTCCATTTTACAGCCGACGCCATCACTCTTTCGTCAAGACAATGTCTGGCGCCTGCTTGAATTCCCGCCCAAATCCTGCTCGACGCCCTTGGTTTTAAAGGCTAGTTTGCTGTCATGTCAAAGGAAGCACCCGCGGCTCCCAACAAAATCAATCTCCGTCGCCCCGACATCATGGAGGCTGTCCAAGCCCAGGTATTGTCGCATTATCGCAGCGAACTGGTCGAACGCATCCGCGCCAATGGAGGCGTCCTGAGTGCCGACGGCATGACCGTAAAACTCGCCAAGGAATTTGGTTTTTGTTACGGCGTGGAACGCGCGATTGATCTGGCTTACGCCGCCCGGAATTATTTTTCTGAACACTCGCCGCACACCCCCATCTATCTCCTCGGCGAAATCATTCACAACCCGGAGGTGAACGATCAAATTCAAAACATGGGCATCCAGATCATCTCCGCCAAGCCCACGGATGACGAATTGCAACACCTGCGCCCCGGTGACGCGGTCATCATTCCCGCTTTCGGCACCGAAGTCAGCACGCGGAAGAAAATTGAGGCGAGAGTTGGTCCGACCAACATTGTTGACACCACCTGCGGGGACGTGATGAGCGTCTGGAAGCGCGTCCGCCAATATTCCAAGGAGCACGTCACCAGCATTATCCACGGCAAGGCCAAGCACGAGGAAACCAAGGCCACCACCTCGCAGGCGCGCGCCTACGGCAGCGGCCATTATCTCGTGGTCTTCAACCTCGATGAAACCGACTACGTGTGCAATTACATCCTCAACGGCGGCGACAAGGATGAGTTCCTAAAAAAACTTGAGGGCGCCTATTCCGCCGGTTTTGACCCTGACCTGCACTTGCAGGCTGTTGGTGTGGCGAACCAGACCACGATGTTGCGCGGCGAAACCGAGGAAGTGCAGCGCCGTTTCAAGGCCGCGATGGGGAAAAAATATGGCCCGGAAAATATCGAGAAACATTTCCGTTTCTTCGACACCATCTGCGGCGCCACGCAGGACCGGCAGGACGCGCTCCAGAAACTTCTGGTCGAACCGATGAATTTGCTCATTGTCATCGGCGGATACAATTCCTCCAACACTTCGCACCTTGCGGAAATGGGCGAGGCCAAGCTGCCCACCTATTTTATCAAGAACGCCGGCAAAATGGTTTCGGACAAATTGATCGTCCATTATAACCAGCATTTGCTCAAGGAGGTGGATACGCGCGATTGGCTGCCGTCCGGTCAAATTACGGTTGGCGTCACGGCCGGCGCAAGCTGCCCGAATAACTTGATCGAGGACACCATCCGGCGTCTCTTTGACCTGCGCGGCATTTCAGTACAAGAGTTAATAAAAACCAATTGATTCTTTTTGTGTTGACAAATGATGAGAAAAGAATCATTTTAGGTGCATGAGAATGACAGTTGATTTGGACGAGAAAACCTTGGAAGAATTGTTGAAGGTGACCGGCCACAAAAAGAACAGTCCAGCGGTGGCTTTCGCCGTCCGGGATTTTCTTAATCGCAAAAAGGCGCGGGACTTCGGCCGGATGTTGCGGGAAGGCACGTTTGACTATCCCGCCACCAATGAAGAGGTCGAGGACCGTGATGTGTGAGCGGCGTTGAAGCGTAAATCGTTAAACCGGGGCGCATGGTTGCGCTTTAACGCTTCGACGCTTCAACTCTTTTAACGCTTAACGCTTTAACCCGATGGTTCTCGTGGATTCATCAGTGTGGATCGAGTCCTTGCGCCGGGACGGGCGTCTGGAAGTGAAGCTTGCGCTCGAAGGCTTGCTGGAGGAATACGAGGCGGCTTGGTGCGGGCCGGTGAAGCTGGAGGTGCTCGGCGGCGCGCGCGTGCAAGATCGTGAGAAGCTGGAGGCGCATTTCAGTTGCATTCCCTATTTTCCAATGGCCGATACTGCATGGGATTCTGCCAAAGCGCTGGCCTGGCGGATGCGCGACAAGGGTTGCAACACGCCGTGGAACGATGTTTTAATTGCCGCGCTTTCGGTCAAGGCTGACTGCCGCATCTACGCGATAGACAAACATTTTGATTTGATGTACGAGGTCGGCGCAGGCATCCGGCTTTACCGGCCGGGCTACGGCGGCAAATACGATCCCAATTAAAAATTGTTTATGCCGCGCTACCGCCGTGAACTCGAGGACAACGAATTGCGCACGCTCGCGCCGTTCGCCCAGTTCAGCGGCGAGACCCGAGGCCGCCGGCACCGCGAGGAGCCGCCGCTTTGGCGCACGCATTATCAGCGCGACCGCGACCGCGTGATCCATTCGCGCGCCTTTCGCCGGCTCGAATACAAGACCCAGGTGTTTCTCAACGGCACCGCCGACCACCTGCGCACGCGGCTGACGCACACGATTGAAGTTGCGGCCATCGCGCGCAATCTGGCCAGTGCGCTCCGGCTGAACTCCGACCTCGCCGAAACCATCGCGCTGGCGCACGACCTTGGCCATTCGCCGTTTGGCCACAAAGGCGAAACGGTTTTGAACCGTCTCATGCGCGGCCACGGCGGCTTTGAACATAACCATCACAGCCTGCGTCTGGTCGAGGTGCTGGAGCAAAAATATCCCGATTTTCCCGGTTTAAATCTTTCGTGGGAGGTCCTCGAAGGCCTGGCGAAACATCAGACCGCGTTCGACCGTCCCGGTGAAAAAAAGGGGTTCATCGCCAGCCAGCCATCGCTCGAAGCGCAGGTTGCAAATCTCGCGGATGAAATCACCTACTACAGCCATGACCTCGACGACGGGCTCGATGCCGGCCTGCTATCGGAAACCGAATTGTCACGGCACGTCCGCATCTGGGCCAAGGCTGCCCGGCTGGTGAAAAAGGAATACGGAACTCCGCCAGTGGAACCGCGCCGGTATTTCACCATTCGCACCATCATTGACATGCAACTTGCGGATGTCATCGCCACCAGCGAACGGCTGATTGCCGCCGCCAAGGTCGAGTGCGCTGACGACGTCCGCCGCCAGGCAAGACCGCTCATACGGTACAGTCCGGAGCGCCGCAAACTGAATCTTGAATTGCGCCGTTACCTCTATAAAAACCTTTATTTCAATCCGGTCGTCAACGCGCCGCACATCCGCGCCAAGCACATGTTGCGCGACTTGTTTCATTACTGCATAGCGCACCCGAAGGAAATCGGGGAACACGCCCGCCGGCAGATTCGCAGGGACGGCCTGTACCGCGCCGTCTGCGATTACATCGCCGGCATGACCGATCGTTACCTTATGGCCGAACACGCGCGGCTTTTTGGTGAAAAATCCCAGGTGGACTGACACTGTCCTTGTGCCGCAGCCGTCCCGCCTTGGGGGTCGCCCGGCGGAGCCTCACCGGACCGGTTGCCATTGCAATTTTCCCGGCCTCAGCGATAGTAAACGGGTAATGGAGAGAAAAACACCCCACATAGTCGTGCTCGGCGCCGGATTTGGCGGGCTGACCTTTTGCCAGCAATTCAAAAACCGTGATGCACGGATTACGCTGGTGGACCGCACGAACCATCATCTGTTCCAGCCGCTGCTGTATCAGGTGGCCACGGCCGGCCTTTCCACTCCGGAAATTGCGCAGCCCATCCGCTCCATTCTCACCGACTCCCATAACATAACCGTCCTGCTCGATCAGGTGGTGGACTTCGATCTCGCCAGGCGCGAGGTGGTGTTGCAAACCAAACGGCTGGCCTACGACTATCTCGTGCTCGCGCTGGGCGGGCGCAACAATTATTTCGGCCATCCCGAATGGGAGCAGCACGCGCCGGGCCTCAAGACCATTAACGACGCGGTGCGCATTCGCAGCCGCGTGCTGCTCGGTTTTGAGCGGGCTGAAAACACGGATGACACCGCCGAACGTGTGCGTTTGATGACCGTCATCATCATCGGCGGCGGCCCGACGGGGGTGGAACTTGCCGGCGCGTTTTCTGAGCTTGCCCGTTACGTTTTGGTGCGTGACTTCCAGCACATTGATCCCGCTCAAGCCCGGATCATTTTGGTCGAGGGCGGCTCGCGAATTCTCTCGCACATGCCCGAGGATCTTTCGGAAAACGCCACCCGCCAGTTGAAAAAATTGGGTGTGAACATCCGCACCGGCATCCCGGTAAAAAACATCCAGCGCGGCGCCGTGGAACTGGCCAACGGCGAAATCCTGTACGGCGAAAACATCCTGTGGGCCGCGGGTGTCTCCGCCACGGCGCTCACGCAAAAGCTTGGCGTGGAACTGGACCGCGCTGGCCGCGTGAAAGTGAACCCAGACCTCAGCCTGCCCGGCCATCCCGAAGTGTTCGCCATTGGCGACATGACCCTCGTATTGCAATCCGATGGCAAACCTGTCCCGGGCGTTTCGCCCGGGGCGATCCAGATGGCGCAGCACGTCGCAGAAATTATAGACAATGAACTCATCGGGTTGCCGGTGGAACGCGCGCCTTTTAAATATTGGGACAAGGGCACCATGGCGACGATTGGCCGCTCGAAGGCCGTTGCTCAAATTGGCAACCTGCAGCTCACCGGATTTATCGCGTGGCTCGCCTGGCTCGCTTTGCACCTGGTATTTCTCATCGGCTTCCGCAACAAGGTCACGGTGATGATTGACTGGATGTATTCCTATTTCGCCTACAAGCGCGGCGCGCGCATTATCACGAGCGTGCCTCCAGAATCGCGGTGACGACTGGATTGGCGGCAACTGTGTCCTCCTCGATCTCGTTCTCGTCCTCGCAACTGTACAGGTTTGGAACGCACAACCGTTCCGTGCAGCCGCCCGCACAGTTCCTCGCATCATTGCTTGACGTAGGCGGCATTTTGCAGATTGATCACATCCTGATCGTCCGGGGTGGCGGTGGTGGAGACCCACTTGAAAGCTTCCGCGTGGCCGTCGGCAAAACTCAATGGGTACGAGGTTTTGTGGAGGCGCGTGGGAAAGTCGTTCAGGCCATAACCGGGATCCAGGATCACGACGAACATCGCATCGTTAATGCTATCCAGATCCTCATCTGTAAAAACGAACAGCTTCGAGGGGGCCGGGAGGGCGGAATCCTTGGTGTACACCTCATTCGTGGGACTCAGTTCCGGCATCCAGAGCGCCGGGGAGAGGCCGTTCATCCAGTTGTTCATCGAGTAGCTGCGCACGTACGAAACGCCGCCCAAGTTTCTATCATCCAAGGAGCAGCGATAAATTCCCAGTGAACTGGTGTACGGGAAAAGGTTTCCCCGCGACAGGCAGGCCGGATTCGTCGCATCTATCGCACCTGAATCCACCTGGCCGTAGCTGGGGTCTTGGGGCACCGTTTGAGCGTTGCCCAATACCCAGGCATTGGTGTTGTCGGCGACAGGCTGATGGTAGGGGACGCAGGAGGTGATCCGGTCGCCGTTCTCGCCGTGATACATGGTCCAGGCGATGGCCAGTTGTTTCAAATTGTTCACGCAGACCATTCGTTTCGCGTTGGCTTTGGCCGATGACAGCGCCGGAAACAGCAATGCGGCGAGAATGGCAATGATGGCGATGACCACCAGCAGCTCAATCAAGGTGAAGCCCCGCCGCGGCGTTTCCCAAGCGACGCGCTGCGAAAGCGGCTTCCGGTCCGGCTGGTCAGGTATGTCTGGACTCATACGCTTTCCTACTTATATATACAGTTCCTGGAGCGAAACGTTACAAACAAAATGACCGGTATCTATAATCTCGCGGCAGAATTAATATAGTTCAGCGCAATATCTGAACCACAAAGAACCCGGAGAGCGCAGAGCGTTAAGCCTTTCTCTTTGTGTTCCTTGTGTTCTTTGCGGTTCAGAAATCCGTGTCTGTGTCCATCTGTGGTTAAAATCTCGCCTCTCGCCAAAACCAGGAAAGAGTCAGCACCTGTTTCGGCCCTCCCTGGCCGGCCGCGATTTGTTCATAGGCTTCAACGGCGTGTTCAAACGGAACAAGCTGAACCGGGGGAGCTTGCAGGCGACCGGCCTCAAAGCCCGGGCGCAACTCTTCGGCGATGGCGGCCACGTCACGAGGAGTGAATTTCATGCTGTCTACGCCAATCAGCCGGGATTGATTGTGATAAAAATCAACCAAATCGAAAGTCACACGGCGATCGCGCGTACTGGTGATGTTGATTTGCCGCCCGCCCACCCGCAGCGAACGCAGCGCCGGCTCAAACATGGCCCCACCGACCGTATCGAAGACGGCATCAGCCCCCTTGGCCTGCGTTAATGCGAAAACGCGCTCACGCAAATCCTCCGTCGTGGTATTGATGACGGCATCTGCTCCCGGAATCGGATCCGAACTGCGGCCCGCCCCCAGCACGCGTGCTTGCCGCCAGTTGGCAATTTGCGTGGCTGCCTGCCCCACCGCCCCGGCAGCGCCGATGATCAGAATTGTTTCGCCCGCTTGAAGCTGTGCCACCCGCACCAGTGCGAACCAGGCGGTTAAAAAGGGCACGCCGATCGCGGCCGCTTGTTGCAAGCTTAGCGTGCGAGGTTTCAGCGACAGCGCTTCTTCCGGCACGGCCACGAACTCAGCCTGCGCGCCGTCGCGGGTGATGCCGAGACCGGGGCCGCTGCTCCATACCTCCTGGCCTTGATACTTTTTCCCGGCCACGACCGTGCCCGAGAAATCGCGGCCCGGAGTGCGCGGCAGCGTGGTGCCTGGGAAATGACCCGAGACATTTTTCACGTCACTGGGATTAATCGCCGCGGCCTTCACCTGAACGAGCGCTTCCCCATCCCGCAGTTCGGGCCGCGGGACTTCTTCGATGGCCAGGACAGACGGCGGCCCAAATTTCTTGAAACGCAAAGCCTTCATAAATAGCTCATCCCCTCTATAGCGCAGCGACGGCGTTCAAGCCAGTTTTTCCTGAGGGCATGCCTTCAAAATCCATTTTCGAAGCGTGGCTGGGGTCGAAGACCAGCCGTCGCGCGCCGTTAGCTTGGAAGACCGTTGAATGATGTGACATGCTGCGGCTGGTCTTCAACACATCCGCGCTCCGCCATTTGAATACATGCCCACCTCGATACAACTTTGAGCAATTTAAGATATTTGCCCACCGTGCTTGATTGGCAGACACTTGCAGGCGATAATCTTTCTGCTGCTATCTGTAATAGGAGACGATCGTTGTCATCCAGAACGCCAAAATGAATCAGCTTCAAATCAAGATTCGCGGGCATATTTGTGCCTTGGTTTTCTGTTTGCCGATGCTGACGGGTATTCATGGCGTTTTGGCAGCGACCACCAACGGGGCATTGGTTTCTATTTCGCTTACCAACGGAACGCCAGTCATGCCCAAAACCATTTTTTCCCAGACCTGGACTTTTCAGAACATCGGCACGGCCACTTGGACAGCAACCTACAGCGGTTGCACTTTGAACATGGTGGGCAAAGACAGCTTGGGAGCCGTGCCGCTTTCCGCCAAGCCTTATGTATCTTCCGAGCCATCGGCGCCCATTGACAGCGGCAAATCCATCGCGACCGGGGCGAAGGCCACCTACACCATGAATTTCATCGCACCGGAAACTTCCGGGTCCTATACCGACATGTTTCAGTTGAACAGTGCCAGCAGTCAATTCTTCGGACCGACGGTCACCGTGCAGGTCGTGGTTATGAAAGCCGGCTCGACCAACCAGTACGACCGGTCGCGGGCGGTTTCCTACGCGAACAATTACTCGGCTTATGTGTGCAGCGACGGTTATTTTTGGACGAACGGCTCCTTCTACGGCATTTTTACTCCCGGCTCGCCGGCTCCGGCCAGCGGGTTGGGCGACGACTGTGCGCATTTTTGCTCCTGTTGCATCGGCCGCCCGCCGACCGAGTGGGGCGGCGGCCTTGATATTCCCACCCGCGATGTCACTTACGGCGAACCCGGCGCCGCGCATCTGGCCTACACTGACCTGATCGTGCCAGGCTATGCCGTTGAGGTATATTCTTTGGCCGACATGCTTCCAGGAGACCTCGTCGGGTGGAACTGGGAAAATGAAACGAACATTACACTCCTTGACCATGTCACCTTTTACCTGGGCAATGGCCTGCTGGCGTCCCATTCCGCTTCCGACTTGGGCGTTTCCGCCATCACCTGGTATAACGGCGTGCATCATTACATACATATTTTAGATTCGCCGACCCTTGTTGCCTCGCTGACCGGGAACAAACAGGTTCTGTCTTGGGGCACCAACTGGAGCAGTTACGCCTTGTATTCGTCTGCATCGCTGGTTTCGGGCGCAACGTGGACCAAGATGTCGGGGGCGAAGGTCGTCGGTCCAATGAATGTCATAACCAATGCCCTGTCTGCAGGCGCGAGGTTTTACCGGCTGATGATGCCTTGATGCAGGGAAGAGATTTTTGGCTATGCACAAGTATTGAAGCTGCTTTGTTCTTACGTTTCCTTATCCGCAGTTGCAGCCGCCAAATTTTGGTTCAGCCAGTAATCTTTGATGGATTTGACCATGGCCAGCAATTGCTCAGGATTTCCGGGCTTGGAGAGGTATCCGTTGGCTCCCTGAATGTAGGCGCGGTGGATATCCGACTCGGTGCTCGACGAGGTGAGCATGATTACCGGCAGCACGCACACGGCAGGGGTCATGCGGATCCATTTTAAAACCTCGAGCCCGGACTTGCCCGGCATCTTCATGTCCAGCAAAACGAGTACCGGCAGCGGATAAAGATCGCGGTCTGAAAACGGCCCCCATCCGGACAGGTAGTCAATGGCCTGTTGACCGTCGTTCACTACACGCAGGGGGTTGGCGATCCCGGCGTCTCGAAAGGCCAGGCGAAGAAATAAAACGTCGTTTTCCTCGTCCTCGGCATAAAGAATTGGTTGCATCTGATTATTTCTCCGCTGGTTTTACTGCTTTAAGTTCAATCCAAAAGGTGCTGCCGTGTCCCACGCTCGATTCCACACCCACCTTGCCGCCCATGCGCTCGACTGATTTCTTGACGATGGCGAGGCCAATTCCCGTACCCTCGTAAAGGTTGCTGACCCGTTCAAACATCCCGAATATCTTTTCGCACTGGTCGGACGCGATCCCGATGCCATTGTCCTTTACGAACAGCCTTACCGCGCCATTGTGGCTCTCCGCCCAGACCCGAACGGATGGCTTTATTCCCGGGCCGACGAATTTTACAGCATTCCCCAAAAGATTCGAGAAACATTGCACCAACGAGGCATTGTTCCCGATCACCCTGGGCATGGGTTCCTGCAGGTCAATGGCCACATCCTTCTCCGCCAATTTGGGATAGGATTCGATGATGCCGCGCAGCACGTGTCCGACATCAATGGCTTGCATCGGCAGATCGGCCCGCATGATCTTGCTGTAATCGAGAACATCTTGGATGAGGTGGTCCATGCGCTCGGCCGAGGCGCTGATGCGGCGAAGATAATCCCGTGCCTCGGCGTTCAGCGTGTCGGTATGGTCTTTGAGGAGAAGCTGGCTAAAACCCTGGAGCGAGCGCAGCGGCGCGCGCATGTCATGGGCAATGCTGTAGGAAAACGCTTCAAGTTCTGCGACCGTCTCCCGCAGCTTGGCTGTGCGTTCGCTCACGGTGCGTTCCAGGTCAGCGGCATGCTGGCGGAGCTTTTGCTCCGCCTCCCGCAGGGCTTGGTCATCCCGCCGGCGTTGGGTCACGTCGAGGGTCACGCCATCAAATCGTGTGGGCTGGCCGGATGGCTCGTAAGTGGTCCGCCCGATGGCGCGAATCCATTTTTCCCGTCCATCAACGGAGACGGTGCGGTATTCCGTGTCATAATGTTGCCGGTTGGCGATGCACCCGGCAATGGTTTGCCGGGTGCGTTCGCGGTCATCCGGATGAATGCGTTCGTAGAAGGTGTCTATGGTCACGCGCGCCTCCGGCGGCAGCCAGAAATGCTCCTTTACGCGGGTGTCCCAGATCAACTCGTCGAAGGGCAGGTCGCAAAACCAGAATCCGATATCCGTGCTTTCGTTCACCAGTTCAAAACGTTCGCGGTTTCGCTGGAGCTGCTCTTCGGCATTTTTTCGCTCGGTGATGTCCTGGAAAAAACTCGCGACGCCGCCGTCGGGCGTCGGATAATGCCGCACATAGAACCAGCGCTGCCACGGTTCGTACAGGGTTTCCAAGGCGGTTGAAATGCGGGTGCTCATGGTGCGGTGCAAGGCCATGCCCGCACCCGTGTGCCGTGCCTCGGGCAATGCCTCGAAGAACTCCCGGCCGATCAGGGCGGCAACTTCAATCCCCTGGGCTGCGAACATTCTGCTGGCCGCCGGGTTGAACATGACCAGGCGGCCCTGGCGATCGAGAAGATGGAAGCCGTCCGTAATGCTCGCGAGGATGCTGTTGACCCGCTCCTCGCCCGCCTTGCGCAGGCGCGCCATTTCGAGTTGCGAGCGGATACGGGCCAGAAGCTCAAGCGCGGTGAACGGTTTGGTCAAATAGTCGTCCGCGCCCAGGTCCAGGCCTTCGACCCTCGCCTCTTCGCCCGCCCGGGCGGAAAGCAAGATCACCGGCAGCGTTTTGGTGCGATCATCCCCGCGCAAGGCCTTGAGCAGGCCAATGCCATCGAGCCGGGGCATCATCACGTCTGTCAGCACGAGGTCGGGCGGCTGAGCGTGAATTTTTTCCAGCGCCGCCTGGCCATCGCCGACGATGGTCACCTGGTATTGCGGGGACAGGAGCCGCTGCAAATACTGGCGCATGTCCGCATTGTCATCCGCCAGCAAAATGTTGGCTGCCTTGGAGGCGGCTGGCTTGGAGTCCGTGGCCGGGACGTCCGCTTGAAGATCGGGTTTGCCCAGCGAATCGGGAAGCCAGCGCGCGGCCTCCTCCACAAACGCGGCGGCGCCGGCATGGCGGTTGTGGTGGTCCAGCGCCTTGCTGATGGCGGCGTCGGGCAGGTGGGATTTTCCGGTGCGAACCGTGGCCTTGAAAGTCGAACCAACACCTTCCTGGCTGGTGATGGAAACTTCGCCGCCATGCAGTCTCGCCAATTCCTGCACCAATGCCAACCCGATGCCGGTGCCTTCATGCGAGCGGGAACGGCTGCCCCGCACCCGGTGAAAGCGTTGAAATATTTTCGGCAATTCGCTTGCCGGTATGCCCACGCCGGTGTCGGCCACGGTGAGGCAAACATGGTCCCCGGCCCACGCCAGCGTCACTTTGATTTCCCCTTCAAAAGTGAACTTGAACGCATTGCTCAGCAAATTGAGCACCAGCTTTTCCCACAAGTCACGATCCACGTACACGGGTTCCGGCAAGGGCGGACAGTCCACCACCAGACACACGCCGGTTTTCTCCGTGGCCGACCGAAACAAACTGGCAAGGTCCGTGGTGAGCGTCGCCAGGTCCGTCGGTTCGTAGTGCGCATCCATGCGCCCGGCTTCGATCCGCGAGAAATCCAGCAGCGAGTTGACCAGTTTGAGCAGGCGCAGGCAGTTGCTGTGGGCCAGTTCCAAATTGCGGTTGGGGGCGGGCAATTTTTGAAGTTCATCCCGGATGGGGCCCAGCATGAGGGTGAGCGGCGTGCGGAACTCATGGCTGACATTGCTGAAAAACGCGGTTTTTGCGCGGTCCAGTTCCGCCAGGGCTTCCACCCGGCGGCGGTCATCTTCGGAGGCCCGGGCATTGGCAATGGCGGTGGCCACCTGGGCGGCGACCAGTGTGAAAAAGGTCCGGTATTCCTTGTCCAACTTGCGAGCAGGATTGATTCCGGCCACGAGTGCTCCGAACGGTTGTTCATCTCCACGGGCCGCCACCGGCAAAATGATGGCCTCGCGGATAGCCTGTCCGGCGGCGCCCGAAAACGGCAGGCTCACGCCGGCCAGCGAAACGTTCTGCGCGCGACCGGTGGCAATAACCTCGGCCACCGGCCAGGCCCCGGTTTCCGGAGAGTCCAGCTTGATCGTGCCTGGACTGAGGTTTGATCCCGACAACAACTTGACCGTTCGGGCCAAAACGGCTTCAGTTTTTGAGTCCGCCACCAGGTACAGCATGGCAAACGGGATGTCATCGGGATTTTTGGCCAGGGTGTTCAGTGCCGTGGCGCTGGCAGCCTCAGATGTCCGTTCAATCAGCGAGGTGGCGGTCAGCTCCGAAAGCGTGGCCAACCGGCGCGCACTGAGATTCTTCTCGGTGGCATCAGTGGAAGGGCAGAACAAACCCGCCACGGCTCCGGATTCGTCCCGGATGGGACTGTAAGAGAACGAATAAAAGGTCTCCTCCAAATAATCTCCCCGTTTCATGAACAACTGGACGTCATCCACGAATGAAGCCTCCCCATGGCGAAAGACCTTGTCGGCCAGGGGACCGCACACGTCCCAAATCTCCGCCCAAACTTCCTGGGCAGGACGCCCCAGAGCCCATGGATGTTTCGCGGGGCCCAATACCTGGAAATATGCGTCGTTATACAGGAAAATCTTTGCCGGGCTCCACCCGATCCACATGGGATGCTGTGATCCCAGCATCAGGCTGATGGAAGTTTTCAGGCTTTGGGGCCACTGTTCAGCGGGACCAAGGGGCGTCTGGTTCCAATCAAAAGCACGAATTCGGGCGCCCATTTCTCCGCCGCCGGAGAGAAAACTTAGGGTCTCCTGATATGTTTTCGTGTTGTTCATACAAGTGGGAACTTTAAATGTCCTTGCTGAAAGGTATTCTAATTCCTCATCAGTTTCTGGCAAATAGATTTGTTTGTTTTGCCCCCCATCGGATCGGGCAAACCTGCCAGCTTGCCCTGAATGCTGTTGAATCAGCTCCCGCCCACCGTGGCTGCCGCCACACCGCCACGCGTCTGGAGAGACAGGCGGGTTAAGTTGTAATCGGTGGGAACTTGGGTTATAAAAAACACATGACGGCAGCAATGGCATTAAGCAAACAGATTGAACGTTATCGCCAAATGACTGGCGAGCAGCGGTTGAAGATTGCCTTGGATCTGCACGAGATGTCCTGCAACATCGCGCGCGCGGGAATTCGCCGGCAACATCCGGAGGCGAATGAAACCGAGGTGGAAAACTTTCTGCGGGCGCGGCTGCAGCTTGCCCGCCGGGCCGCATGAGCGAACAGGAATTGCTTGCAGATTGTTTGCGCCGGCTAAACCGCGCGGGCATCAAGTATTATCTCACCGGCTCGATGGCGGGCAACTACTGGGGTGCTTTCCAAGCGGGATTACGGCGACGAAGCTGCGGGCACCGCACCAGATGGCTGGTGGGGCGTTTCATTTACGAAAGCATCCAGCACCTGTAAATAGGCATCGAACGAATCACCGGCTTCGGGCAGCCCGCGCTTGAGTTCGCGCAACTGCTGCGCGGCGGTTTGCGCCTGTTGCCGCAGGTCGTTCAGGTTCATTTGTCCACTCAACAGGCCGCTGACCAGTTCGTCGTATTTGGCGGCGGCCTGGGGATTGCCCGCGAACATTTGCTGGCGGATTTGACCGACAAAATTCGTGTCGGCGCCCAGTTGCCGAAAGGCAGCGGATAAATCAGCATTGGTATTGGCCACAGCCGGGCCCGTGATGAGGATGGGCAGATTGGTGGAGACCGGAAGCGGAAGGTTGGCCGCGATTTTGGAGGTGGTGGCATTGGTGCTGAAGGTCACCCTGGCCACCTTGTTGCGCGGCACGTTGATTTTGCCCAGCATTTCGCTGTTCAGCACCACAGTATCGGCGGAAACCGCCAGCACCCTGCCGGAATAACGGTCGCCGTTCTGCATTTCGAGCACGTCCGCCCGCAATCCCGGGCCGAGGGCAAACATCAGAACCATTCCAGAGCAGACAAAGTGCAGCTTGGTCCTCATAACCACAATAGTAGCGCATGGGCGGGGCCTGCGCAACTGGACTGAGGGTGACAAAATGGAGTATTGGGTTAATGGATTATTGGTGAAGGGGCTGCGGTTTTCACTCCATTTACTTGCATGAAGAAGAAGGCTGACCGGCCAGCCCGTCCCATCGGGCGATTTCGACAGGCCGCATCAACAATTACAAGAAACAGGCGTGAAATGTAATGCGCGTCAAATCGCGGCAGGTCCCTGGTTCCATCCCGGCGGGCAAGGATGCCGGACGATTCAAGGGGCTGAGGTGGACGAATAAATCTACCGGATTCGGCGATTTGGTTTATTTTAAACGCATGTCGGACCAGCTTGTTGTTAACGAGATTTATTTGAGCCTGCAGGGTGAGAGCACTTTTGCGGGTTTGCCGTGCGTATTCATCCGGCTCACCGCCTGCGACTTGCGCTGCTCGTATTGCGACACGGCCTATGCCTTCACCGAAGGCAAAAAAATGCCCCTGGAACACGTTTTGTCCGCGGTCCGGCGGCTCGCCGAACCGTTTTCGCATTCTCATACCCCGGCTTTGAACTCCCGGTTGCCCCTGGTGGAGTTGACTGGCGGCGAGCCGTTGCTGCAGAAAAATTCCCTGGCCTTGATGAAATCGCTGTGCGACGACGGCTTCACGGTTTTGATTGAGACCAGCGGGGCGCATGATGTTTCCAAGATTGACCCGCGCGTCCGGCGCATCATGGATATGAAGTGCCCGTCCAGCGGCGAGGTGGAGCGGAACCTGTTCGCCAACCTGCCACACCTGAAGGCCAGCGACGAAATCAAATTCGTGATCGGCACCGTGGAGGATTATGAATGGGCCAGGGCGCAAATCGCCGGGCACGGGCTGGCGGCCATCTGTCCCCTGCTGTTTTCCTGGGTGCATCCGCTCGCGCCGGAGCAGCAGAGCAAGGTGCTGAAGAAAGTCCCCGCCGGGCAAACACCCATCACCCGCCGCGACCTCGCCGAGAAAATCATCGCCGACGCCCTGCCGGTGCGCTTTCAAATCCAGCAGCACAAAATCATCTGGCCCCCGGAGCAACGGGGTGTTTAGAAATTTACGATAGACGATTTACGAGATACGATTTGAAACCAACTGCGGCGCGCAAATCGTGAATCGCAAGTCGTAAATTTGTGACGAGCACAAAAAAAATCCTGCAACAGCTCCGCGATTTTGAATCGCGCAACGTCACCTTTATTGATCCCGACGGCTCGTGGCCGATGGTCTGGGAACGCGCCGAAGGGGTGCACGTATGGGATGCGGACGGCAAGAAATACCTGGATTTGACCGCCGCGTTTGGCGTTGCGGCGGCGGGCCATGCCAATCCCGCCGTGGTGAAAGCCGGGCAGGATCAACTGGCCCGGTTGCCGCACGCGATGGGCGACGTGCATCCGCACGCGCGAAAGGCGGAACTGGCAGCGGAATTGAGCCGGCTGACCTTTGGGCGCTGGAGCGGGGGCACTAAAACGGGCAAAACGATCTTCTGTAATTCAGGGTTTGAAGCCGTGGAGGCCGCGCTCAAAACGGCGATGTTGCCGGGCGGCAAATATGGGGTCATCGCCTTTACGGGCGCGTATCACGGGCTGGGCTATGGGGCGCTGAACGCCACGCACCGAAGTTTTTTCCGCAGCCCGTTCCAGATGCAGCTGCGCGAGTTCGTTCATTTTGTTCCTTTCCCGTCCAAAGCTGCCGACCTGCCGATCATGGAAGCCAACATCAAGCGGCTGTTTCAGCGCGGCTGGGTGGGGGCAATTCTGGTCGAGCCGGTCCAGGCCCGGGGCGGCATCAACATCCCGCCGCCTGAGTTTTTGCCGCGGCTTCGCCGGCTTTGCAACCAGCAGGGCGCGCTGCTGATTCTCGATGAGATTTATACCGGCTTTGGGCGCACGGGGAAATGGTTCGCCTGTGAACATAGCGGCGTGGTGCCGGATTTGATCTGCCTGGGCAAGGCGCTTACCGGCGGCTTTCCGCTATCGGCCTGCGTGGGGCGCGCAGATATCATGGACGCGGCATGGCCTGAATCGCGCGGGGAAGCGATCCACACCAGCACATTCCTCGGCAACCCGGTGGGCTGCGCGATGGCGCTGGCGCAGATTGAGGAAATTGAAAAGCGGGCATTACCGGAGCGCGCCGCGGAACTGGGCAGGTTTCTTCTGGGCGAGCTGGCCGGGATTGAAAGCCCGCCCTCCAAGGCCACGTGCGTGACGCGGGCCGTTGGTTTGATGGCGGGATTGGAGTTGATTTTGCCGGACGGAAAGCCCGCCACGGAGATTGCCTTGAACACCATCAAGTCACTGTTGCGCGAGGGTTATATTTTTCTGCCGGAAGGTGAATATGCAAATGTAATCAGCTTCACGCCGCCGCTCACCATCACCAAACCGCAGATCACCAAAGCCGTCGCCGCCCTCGCAAAGGTTTTGGCCGCCGAAGCACAAGAACTGGAACTCCGTTTCCACGGCTGAAATGAAACCGTCCGAAATGCGCGAACTGCTCGACCGGCGGGGGATTCAACTCACAAAATCCCTCGGCCAGAATTTCCTGCACGATGTCCACCAGTTGGAACGGATCGTGGCACTGGCGGAATTATCGGCAGCGGACAAAGTGCTGGAAATCGGACCCGGCTTGGGGCCGCTGACGGACCTGCTCGTGGCCAAGGCCGGCGAAGTTTTGGCGATCGAAAAAGATGGCCGGCTGGTGGAGGTGTTGCGGGAGCGATTCATACCGGTCACGCCGGCGAAATTTGAATTGATCCATGCCGACGCCCTGGAACTTCTCAAACGCGAGCCCCGCGACTGGCACGACTGGAAACTCGTCGCCAACCTGCCGTATTCGGTGGCCTCACCGATTTTGGTGGAGCTGGCCGCCGGCGCGCGCGCGCCGAAACTGGTCGCGGTGACCCTCCAGCTTGAGGTGGCGCAGCGCCTGATGGCCAAGGCAGATGATGACAGCTACGGCATTCTGACGCTGCTGGTGCAGATAGATTTCGAGCCGCGCGGCTGGTTCAAAATTCCGCCCGGCTGTTTTTATCCGTCGCCGGATGTGGATTCCGCCTGCGTGCGGTTGGTGCGCCGCGCGCAGCCGTTGTTGCCGGAAAATCTGCGCCCCACCTTTATACGCGTCGTCAAACGGGCTTTTTCACAACGCCGAAAGATGATGCTGAAACTGCTGAAACAAGACTGGCCGAAGGAAACCCTGGAAGCTGGTTTTGTGGCATTAAGCATCTCACCACAGGAGCGGGCGGAGAAGCTGAGCTTGGAGCAGTTTGTGGCGTTGACGAAGATTTTGGCGCAGGAGGGTTGAATCCGAAAATCGAAAACCGGGTTCCGAAAGAAATCCGCATGCCGAAGGCGCCGGCCTGCTGCGGGCCCGCCTTGCTTTTCTGTTTCCGCGTTTGCGAATAATGACGGGCTCGGTTAAATTCCCAGCATGAAGACGTTCACAGCCACCATTTATCCCGGTGAAACCAAACGCTGGCTGGTGGCATACAATCCCGAAACGGGGACGACCACACAGGGAAAATCGGTCGAAGGAGCGCTTAAAAATCTCAAGGAAGCCACGGCGCTGTTCCTTCAAGAACAATTGAAGTGACTCCTGCCGTTTCAAATCCCAAAGCAGAACTACGCCAAAAAATGCGCGCGGCGCTCGGAAACATTTCCCTCGGGGTACGGACGGTGGAATCCATGGAATTATGCGCCCGGCTGGAGCCGCAGTTGCAAAGCGCGCACACGATCCTGTTTTTTGCGCCCATGGTGGATGAACTGGATGTCTGGCCGCTGTTGGAGAAATTGTTGCCAACCAAAAAAATTTGCGCCCTGCCAGCGTTCGATGCGGCCACCCAGGCTTACTCCGCGCGGCGCGTGATCAATCTGGAAACAGACATCACCCCGGGCAAGTACGGCATTTCCGAGCCGCTTCCGGGCTGTGAAGAAATCCCGTTGAACCGGTTTGATCTGGTCCTGGTTCCGGGCATGGCGTTTGATCTGAGCGGGAACCGGCTGGGTCGCGGCCGGGGGTTTTACGACCGGATTTTATCAGCCGCCAGCGGCGTAAAATGCGGCGTGGCGTATGATTTTCAGTTGGTGGAAAAAATCACCACCGAGCCGCACGATGCCGGGGTGAGCTTTATTTTCACGCCTAACCGGTGTGCACGGGTGAGAAGCTGATTCAAATCCGAAATCCGAATCCCCGAATATCCGAAAGAAGTCCGAAGGCCGAAGCAAAGCACGGTAATACGCTACAGACGCGAGAACGCGATTTCGAGCTTCGAGCTTCGGGTCTCCGTTCAGCGATGCTGCTGGTCCATCATGTCGCCAAGGGCGCCGCCTTGCCAGCCTTCCGGCGAGTTCCAGGGGCGGACCGAGGCGTTGTCCGGATCGGTGGACGCGCAGCCGGAAATGACCGTCGCGAGCGCCGCCAGGACAAGCAACAATAAGAGATGTGTGGCGCGGATTTTCACATTAGGAAGAAGCGGGATGGGCCGGGGTTACAACGTCGCCTTCGATGACTTCACCGAGTTTCCAACCGGGCACGATGTTGGCGATGCAGCGGTCTTTTTGGACATTGCGGACGATAACTTTCGCGACCAGCTTGCCATCGCGGCTGACCAGCATTTCACCGTCCTGAATCACTCCCTGCTCAGCGCCGATATCAAGCACCACGAAATCCCATTTCGGGTCCACCACGAGAATTTTACCCTTCAACTCAGGCGGGAGCAGGATGTCATGGGTGACACCCACGAGCGCTTCATATTTTGTGTTGACCGAAACAAACTTGCGCTCCCAAAGGTCTCTTTCGCCGGTGATACCCACGATCTGCTTCTGCGCATCAATCAAATCCTTGTTGAGTTTGACAACCTGGTCGGGAGTCAATCCGCTCGCCTTGTAAGCTGCCACCATGTCCTGGGCCTCTTGCAGATCAGCATTGGCCTTGGTGAGTTTGTCCTGGAGATCATCCGCGCGTTTACCCTGCGCATCGGCGCGGGCCGTGGCCTTGGCGAGGTCCGTTTTGGTATCGGCGAGATCCTGCTGTGTCTGGGCCAGGTCGGCCTGCGTTTTCTTTAAGGTCGCCTTGGTCTTGTTGTGGGCCTGTATTTCCGCATTCTTGTCGTCTTTTTCCTTGTCACGCTGTTGCTGGAGGGCGGGAATCTGGGTGGAAAACTCGTAGTAAGCCACGCCCCCGGCGCCGAGGCCGGCAAGGATTGCCAAAATTAAACTAATGCGAAGTAACATTGTCTGTTGCAGTTTTCAAAAGATTAGACCCGCCAAGCAGGGGTGTCAACGCCCGTTTCAAGAGATTGTGTTCATTGCGCTTGCAAACCGCCGGTTTGGGCGCATCTTCCCTTGGCAGCACATGCAATTGAACCATCGGCTTCACCTCGCCTATTGCACCAATATTCATCGCGGCGAGAGCTGGGCGGAGACTTTTTTGGCGCTGCAAACCCATACCTTGGCCGTCCGCGACAAGGTTTGCCCCCGCCAACCCTTCGCCGTCGGCCTCCGCCTGAGCGAAAAGGCGGCGGCGGAATTAAGCAGCCACGGGAACCTCCCGGAATTCCGCCGCTGGCTCGATAAAAATTCCTGCTATGTTTTCACGATCAACGGGTTCCCCTACGGCCAGTTTCACGGCACCCGGGTGAAGGAACAGGTTTACCGGCCGGACTGGACGGCACCGGAACGCGTGGCTTACACCAATTTATTGTTCGACCTGCTGGCCGAATTGCTGCCCGCTGGCATGGAGGGCAGCGTCAGCACCCTGCCGGGCTCGTTCAAGGAATTTCTTCCAGATGCCGCCGCGCAGAAAGCCATCCGCCAAAACCTCTGGCGCTGCGTGGAACACATCGCCCACGTCAGCGCTAAAACCGGCCACAAGCTGCATCTGGGCCTCGAACCCGAGCCGCTGTGCCTGCTGGAAAACAGCGCGGAGACCATTCAGTTCTTTGACCAGATCCACGACGAGCATCCCCATGACGAACGGCTGGCCCCACATCTGGGGGTCAATTACGATACCTGCCATTTCGCAGTAGAATTTGAGGAACCGCAAAACGCCCTCAGCCGCCTCGTGAACCATGGCATTAAAATCAGTAAAATCCATTTAAGCTCCGCGCTCAAAGTCTCACCCACGCCAGAAGCCCGGGAGGAATTAAAGAAATTCTCGGATGACATCTACCTCCACCAAGTCATCGCCCGCGACAATTCCGGCAACCGCACAACGTTTCGAGATTTGCCCGATGCGCTGGCCGACGCCAATCGGCAATCGGCAATCGGCGATCGGCAATTACCCGAGTGGCGCATCCATTTCCACGTGCCCTTGCACGCGCCGGCCGCCCCGCCGTTTGAAAATACCAACGACCATTTGCTGGGAACGTTGGATTTGCTGGCAGTGAACCCGCAGATTTGTACGCATCTTGAAATGGAGACGTACACCTGGGAAGTGCTGCCGCCGGAATTGAAATCACAAAACGTGGTGGACCAGCTCGCCGCCGAATACAAATGGAGCTTGGCGCGATTGAAGGAGCGTGGGCTGGTGTGAGGGCAGGCTTGGTGAATAAACGCAGAGACGCGGAGAACGCAAAGAGTCGCAGGATTCCAACCCAAACATCCTTTTCACACCCCGCATTTTTTGCTTTCATTCGCGCGCAATGAACCAAAGGTTTCGCACGCTGCTCATCTTGGGCCGTGTCTCCAATCTGCCGACGGTCTGGTCCAACTGTCTCGCGGGCTGGTGGCTCGGCGGGGGCGGGAACTATTGGAAACTGCCATGCCTGCTCCTTGGCGTGAGCCTGCTTTACACCGGCGGCATGTTTCTGAACGATGCCTTTGACCAGGAATTTGACCGTTTGCGCCGCCCGGAACGGCCGATTCCCTCGGGCAAAATTGCTGCCGCCCTGGTTTGGCGGTACGGCCTGGGCCTGCTGGCGTTTGGCATGCTGCTGCTGCTGTTCTGCGGCCCGCTGGCCGCTGCGGGCGGCGTCCTGCTGGCGCTCTTCATCGTGCTCTATGACTTCACGCACAAATTTTTCACGGGGTCACCCTGGTTGATGGGCGCGTGCCGGTTCTGGGTTTATGTCATTGCCGGGGCCACGGGAGCGGCCGGCCTCAACGGCTTCGCCATTTTTGGCGGCGCGGCGCTGGCATTGTACGTTGTGGGCCTGAGCCATGTCGCGCGGCAGGAAAGCACCCGCGCGCGGGTTCCGCTGTGGCCCCTCGTGCTGCTGGCCGCGCCAACCATCCTGGCCCTGCTGATCAATGCCGGCGGATACCGCATGCCCGCGATCTGCATTTCCATCGTGCTGGGACTCTGGGTGGTTCGCTGTATCCGCTCCATTTTTCTCGGCGGGGGCACCAATGTCGGTTGGATTGTGAGCAATCTGCTGGCGGGCATTGTGGCCGTGGACTGGCTGGCCGTGGCGCCGCAAATTCAGCCCTGGCGGAGCGCCCTGGTGTTTCCCCTGCTGTTCGGACTGACGAAATGGCTGCAAAAATATGTGCCGGCCACTTAGCCGTGCCGGCAAAGCTCCAAATTCCAAGCACCAAACTCCAAACAACTACAGGGGGGCTTGTCGGTGTTTACTTCCGGGGGTTTGGGGAGCTTGGATGGTGGTGCTTGGAGCTTGCCGACCGCAAAGCCCCCGCAAGAATTAAAACAACCGCCGTCATCCCCCCTCCTTGAGGGTTTTTACCTTGAAGCCGCGCTTGTACAGTGGCGCGCGGCGGGCTATAGTGGTGGTTCCTATATGAGCGCTGAAGCCCCGGTTAAATTAACACACAACGAAGACATCAAAGCGGCCATCCCGACGCTGGCAGGCACCATTGCCACGACTATTTCCAACGAGGCCGAGGACCATTTCTCGCATGACGACTATGAATTTCTGAAATTTCATGGCTGCTACCAGCAGGATGACCGCGACCTGCGCAAGACCGGCAAAAAGTATATTGTGATGGTTCGCAGCCGCATTCCGGGGGGCGTGATGACGGCCAACCAATGGAAGATTTTCGACGAACTGGCCTCGAAATACGGCAACAACACCCTCCGCGCCACGACGCGCCAGACCATCCAGTTCCATGGCATCGTTAAGAACAACCTGCGCGCCGTCATCAAGGGCATCAACGACTCGCTGCTCTCCACGCTCGCCGCCTGCGGCGACGTGAACCGCAATATTCTTGCGCCGCCGACGCCGGCCTACACCCCGGCCCGCGAAGCGGTTTTCCAACACTGCCAGCAGGTGGCGCTCGCGATCGCGCCCCGGACCAAGGCCTACCACGCCATCTGGATTGACAGCCAGCAGCTTGATTTGAACGCGGATGAAAACAAGGATTTCGTGGACCCGCTCTACGGCAAAACCTACCTGCCCCGCAAGTTCAAGATCGCGTTCGTCATCCCGCCGGTAAACGACCTCGACGTGTTCACCAACGATGTGGGCTTCATTGCCATTGTCGAGCACGACAAGCTCGTCGGTTACAACGTGGCCATCGGCGGCGGCATGGGCCGGACCCATGGCAACGACGCCACGTATCCGCGCCTCGCGGATGTCATCGGCTTCATCCCGGCAGACAAGGTCGTGGACGTGGCCAAGGCGATCCTGACCATTCACCGTGATTTCGGCGACCGCACGGACCGCAAGCACGCGCGCCTGAAATTCGTGATTGCAGAACGCGGGGTGGATTGGGCACGCGCGGAGATTGAACAGCGCGCCGGATTTAAGCTGGCCCACCCGAAGCACTACAAATTTACCACCACGTCCGATATGCTCGGCTGGCACAAGGCCGTGGACGGAAGCTGGTTCCTGGGATTGTTTGTGGAATCTGGGCGCGTCAAGGATGCGGGCGGCTACAAATTAAAAACCGCGCTGCGCCACATCGCCGACGCGTTCCAAAAAGTTGAGTTTCGCCTTTCCGCGAACCAAAACATCATCCTAGCCCGGGTAAGCGAAGAGGACAAGCATCCCATTAACATGCTGCTCTCGGCCTACGGCGTAAAAACCGAAAAACAAACGACGGTATTGCACGCGGCTTCGATGGCCTGCCCTGCCCTGCCCACTTGCGGCCTCGCGCTGGCCGAAAGCGAACGGATGCTGCCGGGTTTCATTGACCGGATCGAGAAGCTGCTGGCTGAAGTCGGGCTCGCCGGCGAAGAAATCATCATCCGCTCCACCGGCTGCCCAAACGGCTGCGCGCGGCCATACATGGCGGAGATTGGTTTCGTAGGCAAAGCGCCGGGGCGTTATCAGGTCTGGCTGGGCGGCGATGTGACGGGCACACGGCTCAACCGCGTCTGGAAAGACGTCCTCAAGGAGGCCGATTTGGAAACGGAGTTTCGTCCCGTGTTTGAGCGTTTTGCGGCGGAGCGCGAGGCTGGTGAACGGTTCGGGGACTGGTGCGAGCGGGTGTTGCTAAAAGAACAAAATTAACCATGAAAAGACTGGTAAAGTCTTTATTCGATTGCTGACATGCCCGGCAGCCTTTCATAGAATCAACGCATGAGTGTACGCCGCCCCAGAGTCATTCAACCAATAGTCACCCGGTTTGCGACTTTTGCCGAGGCAGACGCCTCCGACCGCGCCTGGCAACACTCCCTGACACCTCTCGAAAGGTTGCGCCACCTTGAACTGGCCCGCCAATACGCCTATGGACCCGAGTCATCTCAGCGACGACTTCCGCGACTTCCTAACTTGTCTAAACGAAGCTGGAGTTGAATATCTACTCGTGGGTGGCCATGCGGTCGCCTACCATGGATACTTCCGGCCAACACGGGACATGGACGTGTGGGTTGGAGTCTCAGAAGCAAATGCCGGCAGACTGGTGGCGGCTATCAGCACGTTCTTCGGTGGCAGTCTGAAAGGACTGAAGCGCGAGTGGTTTCTTGATCGCGAAAATGTGACGCGATTCGGAGCCGTTCCCAATCTCATCGAGATATTGCCAAAGGTGTCTGGCGGCGACTTCCAAGCCGCTTATCAGCGGCGGGTGAATGCCATGGTAGACGGACAACCGGTGAAGCTTATCTGCTTGGAAGATTTATTGGCCAACAAAAAAGCAAGTGCGCGATTAAAAGATTTAGCCGACATCGAACAATTGACCAAACCCTAATGACCGCTGAACAAATTACCAGCTCCAATAGCAGCCTTCGTCCCCAATCGCCGCTGGAAATCGTCCGCTGGGCCATCGCGCAGGCGAAGGGCCGCGCGATCGTCTCGACCAATTTCCGGCCTTACGAGGCGGTAATCTTACACCTCGCCACCCAGGTACAGCCAGACATCCCCGTGTTATGGGTGGACCACGGCTATAACCGGCCGGCTACGTATCGCCACGCCGAGCTATTGAAGAAAATGCTCAAGCTGAACCTCAAACCATTCCTGCCCTACTACACCACGGCGCATTACGATGCGGTGTTTGGCGGCATGCCTGATCCGGCCCCGGAGAATGAGGAGCGGATCAAGGCATTCAGCACCGCCATGAAACTGGAGCCGTTCCAGCGCGGCATGAAGGAACTTGCCCCCGCCATCTGGCTCACCGCGCTGCGCAAGGTGCAAAATCCCAACCGGGCCGGCCTGGACATTTTAAGCGAGGACACCAATTTCCATTCACTGAAAGTCAGCCCGCTGTTTTACTGGAGCGATGCCGACATGGAAAAATATCTGGCCGAACATAACCTGCCCAACGAGTGGGATTATTTCGATCCCGCCAAGGCCGACGATAAACGCGAGTGCGGCCTTCACGCAAGCTGGGGCGGCACCGCCGTTTCCGCCGGCGCGGGCATCTAGCACGGTGCAAACCCCGTGCAGATAATTCAAATTTATCCACCCAAGCACATGGATCAACACGGATTAAAAAATTATCTGTGTCCCTCTGTGTCCCTCTGTGGTTAAAATCCCCGTCCGATGAGTTCCTACCATCTCGATCATTTGCAGTTTTTGGAAACCGAGGCCATTCACGTCATGCGTGAAGTCGCCGCCGAGTTTGAGCGTCCGGCCCTGCTCTTTTCCGGCGGCAAGGATTCCATCTGCCTGCTGCGCCTGGCGGAAAAAGCTTTTCGTCCGTCGGACATTCCCATGCCGTTCCTGAATGTGGAGACGGGCCATGAATTTCCCGAACTCATCGAGTTCCGCGACCGCCGCGCGAAGGAGCTGGGCGCCAAACTGATTGTGCGCACGGTGGATCAGGCCATAGCCAAAGGTCTGGCCACCCCGGCGCCCGGTGAAATCAGCCGCAACAAGCTGCAGATTCCCGCCCTGCTGGGCGCGATTGAAGAATTTCAATTTGACTGCTGCATCGGCGGGGCACGGCGCGATGAGGAAAAGGCCCGCGCCAAGGAACGTTTCTTCAGTTTTCGCGATTCGTTCGGCCAGTGGGATCCCAAAAATCAGCGGCCGGAAATCTGGAACCTTTACAACGCCCGCGTAAATCCCGGCGAAAACATGCGCATCTTTCCGCTCTCCAATTGGACCGAGATGGACGTGTGGGAATATATAAAAAAAGAAAACCTCGCCGTGCCCACGATTTATTTCAGCCACGAGCGCGAATGCTTCAAGCGAGGCGGCCAATGGATACCTGTGCCGCCACCGCACACGGATGCCACCAAGCCGGATCCCTACGCCGGCGCCCGGCCCAAAGCCAATGAGCCCGTCAAAAAGCTGGTCGTCCGCGTGCGCACCATCGCCGACATGATCAGCACTGGGATGATTGAATCCCCCGCCGACAGCGTGGACGACATCATCGCCGAGGTCAGCGCCGCGCGCGTGACGGAACGGGGCACCCGCGCCGACGACAAAGCCAGCGAAGCCGCCATGGAAGACCGGAAAAAGGCGGGTTATTTCTGAGTTGAAATTGTAAAAGAGCGGGGATCAAATGTGTGTTCCCTTGGGCTTGACACGGGAGGTGGCGAATTGGCCATCCTTTACCATCTTGCAAATATGGAAGGTAATGGACTTAACGAGCCGTAAGAGCCCAGCCCAAGGCTGAGCGACGCGATGCCCTGGGTCAACATCCTGCAAATTCTGCTGCGCCCCGGCGGAGTATGGCCCCGATCACGGCGAGCGCACGCGGTAAAACTCCTGCGGATGGTTGGTGGCCAGCAGATCGCTGAATTGGAACTGGCCGGAGCCAACCGGCGATTCCACGGCGGCACCGAGGTTGGACCAAAGGTTCAACGGCAGCGCCATGTTGGTCGTGGCCAGCACAGTGAACGACATGTCGGTGTAGTTGGTGAAGCCAAACTGGAAAGAGCCATTTCCCGGGCGGGTCGCGCCGCTTAACCAACCCGGCCCGGAGGCATTGTACACGCCCTCCACCGCGCCAATATCCGGTCCCAACCCCACCGGGCGCGGGAAACCGCGCTGGTCAGTTTGAAGTGGGGTGGCCATTGCGCTGTCAATGGCGGAAGAACCGGGCAGCGGCGGCATGGTCTGGGTGAGCCCACCGTAATTTCCCAGCGTAGCCAGCATCGGGTCACTGGTAATGACCGTGCCTGGACCGTTGGCTGTGCCATCATTCCCCAGCTCCGGCACCACGTTTGTTCCGCCGATGGTGACGGTGCTGGAAGACCAATTATAAATGTCCGGGCCATACGGCGCGCTGTTTCCGGCTAAAATGCTGTTGGTCAGGTAAACCGTCGAAAGATAGTTGTCCACCGCCCCGCCGGATCCGCCTCCCGTCACGCCCGCAGTGTTGCCGTAAAACGTGCAGTGCGTCAAAGCCAGCGTGGCGCTGAAGTCGTTGTCAATGGCTCCCCCGTTGACGTTGGCCGTATTTCCCACGAAGGTGCAGTTCACCAGGGTGCAGTCAGAATAATTCTGAATCGCGCCCGCGAAATTGCCGGTATTACCGGCCAAGGTGCAGGCAGTCAGTGTGAGCGTGGCATTATTATAGATTGCACCCGCGTCATCATTGGCATCTGTGAAATTGCCCACCAAGGTGCAATTGGTCAAATTGAGCGAGCCATTGTTGAGAATGGCCCCGCCCGAATTGCCGGCGCCGGGATATCCATTGGCAAGCGTGAGTGAGTTCAACCCGATCTTGGCACCGGAGT
>Ga0302320_10004480_pt1 | contig 31730 bp, 20 predicted proteins | sample Bog_T0_3_FD_202130 | JGI IMG/M metagenome (GOLD analysis project Ga0302320, IMG submission 202130) | Peat permafrost microbial communities from Stordalen Mire near Abisko, Sweden - Bog_T0_3 | ecosystem: Environmental > Terrestrial > Soil > Wetlands > Peat | place: Sweden: Abisko, Stordalen Mire... | reverse complement strand
GAAAAGGATCGGATGCTGGAGGAGGCCAGCAAGGCCCGCTCCCCGCATATCTATCCCGCGCTGGTGTTGGCACTCAACGCTGGAATGCGCGACGCCGAAATCAAGAACCTCATGTGGGGACAGATCGACTTCGAGAAGCAATACCTGGCGGTCGGACGCAGCAAGACCGACGCCGGCGAAGGACGGACCATCCCGCTGAACTCGACCCTGTTCGAGGTCTTCCGCGAGTATGCCGTCTGGTACAAGGACAAGTTTGGCAAGCCCCAACCGGAGTGGTATGTCTTCCCCTTCGGAAAGCCGAATCCGTCCGATCCGACCCGCCCGGTGACCACGCTCAAGACAGCGTGGAACAACGTGCGCATCAAGGCCGAAGTCAAGGGACGCTGGCACGACAACCGGCACACCCTCATCACCGATCTGGCGGAGAGCGGCGCAGGCGATCAGACCATCATGGATATTGCTGGGCATGTCTCGAAGCAGATGCTGAAGCATTACAGCCATATTCGCATGGAGGCCAAGCGCACCGCGCTAGAGGCCATTGTCAAAAAGAAACCGACTCAGAAAGCCAAAGACAAGGAAGCGAAGAAGGCAGCAACTTCCGCGCGAAATCCTTCGCGGGAGCTGCAGAACTGGGGCAACGGGCATGGTCGGAAGAACGTGGCAAGAAAGACCCAAAAGATTGTTGAGGCCGAAAGCGGGCAAAATTCAAACCAACAATGCTCGCTAACCATCACAAATACCCAGGGTTTTGATCTAAGGTCCCCACAAAAGTCCCCACATTCGGGTGATTTTGAGGGTCATCGGGGAGTTGGTAGGGGAGCTAAGTCGTTGAAAAAGAATGGCTCCTCAGGTAGGACTCGAACCTACAACCCTTCGGTTAACAGCCGAATGCTCTGCCATTGAGCTACTGAGGAACATAGAGGCGCTGGCGCGCTTTGTTTTGAATTACAAGTGAGATTGTAACCAGCCAAGAACCCTATCGTCAAACGCTTGGGAGTGAAAGTTGTGGAATTCAGCAGCTTTGCATCCGTACCGGCGTTCTTTGGAGCACGAGTCCGACGTGCGGACGAAGAAGGACTCAAAGCGGATCGGGCATCAGGGGGTGGCGGCGGGGCGAGTCAATTGGCTGGCAGCGGCGGAGTCGAGTATCCAGGTAAGAGCTCCGTCGCGGGGGACGATGAGCTGGGCGGGAGTGGATTCGGGATTGCGCGGACCTTCGATAACCTGCTTTACGACCGCAGCTTTGTCGTCACCGATCACCAGGAAAGTGATCTGAGAGGCATTGTTTAGGACTGGAGCAGATAGAGAGACACGCCAAGAGTTGACCTCGTCAACATGGTCGGCGACGACGAAGCGCTGCTGCTCGTGCAGGGTTGGGCGATGAGGGAAGAGCGAAGCCGTATGCCCGTTTGTGCCGAGGCCGAGGAGGTTGTAGTCGAGACGTGGAAATCCGTGAGCCTGGGAAAGTTCCTCGCGTAGGGTTCGCTGGTAGAGATCGGCGGCCTCGATGGCGGTGCCGTCTCCGGTGGGGATGCGGTGGATGTTGGCCAACGGGACGGGGACACGAGAGAGAAGAAGCTCGCGCGCCATGGAATAGTTGCTGTCAGGATGGGAGGGTGGCACATTGCGCTCATCTCCCCAGAAGAAGCGAATCGATTTCCAGGGGATGATCCCGGCGAAGGGCTCGGCGGCAAGCATCTGGAAGAGGCGGCGCGGGGTGTTGCCTCCGGAGAGGGCGGCGCTGACGGTATGGCCTTCGGCGGAGAGCTTGCGGACAAGAGCTGCAAACTGTCCGGCGGCGATGCGGATGGTCTCGTCAATATCATCGCCGACGAGGATTTCGGCTCCGGCGAGGTGAAAGCGCTCAAGCGGCATCGGCGAGTCCCGGCGTGAGGATTGACATCCAGCGATGGCCCTCGGTCGTTAGCAGATTGTCGGCCTGATCGGGGCCTTCCGATCCGGCGGCGTAGTTGGGGAACTGGGGCGGAGGCAGCTTGGCCCAAGCTTCTTCAATGGGAGTGATGATCTTCCACTCTGCCTCAACCTCATCACGGCGGGTGAAAAGGGTCGCGTCGCCGCGCATGGCATCAAGGATGAGCGTTTCGTAGGCGACGGGCGTGTTACCGCCAAAGGCCTCCGCGTAGGAGAACTTAGCCATCACGGGAACGGTGCTCATGTGAGTTCCGGGGCGCTTGGCACCGAAGGAGACGGAAATTCCTTCATCGGGCTGGATGCGCAGGCTGACGACGTTGGGGCCGAAGTTTCCAGTATCCGTGCCTGCAAAAAGAGCCTGGGGAGTGCGCTTGAAGTGAACCTTGATCTCGGTGAGGTTCGCGGCCATGCGCTTGCCGGTGCGGAGATAGAATGGGACTCCGGCCCAGCGCCAGTTTTCAACGTGGAGACGAACGGCGGCGAAGGTTTCGGTGAGTGAATCCGGCTTGACGCCAGGCTCCTGACGATAACCGGGAACGGTGCTGCCACCAATGCTGCCGGGGCCGTACTGTCCGCGCACGGTGTTGGCCGCGACCTCTTCGAGGGTCATGGGACGTATGCTGCGGAAGACCTGCACCTTCTGCTCACGCACGGAATCTGCGTCGAAGGCGACGGGCGGCTCCATGGCGGTGAGCGCGACTAACTGGAGAAGGTGATTGGCAACCATGTCGCGCAGAGCACCGGTCTCTTCGTAGAATGCGGCACGGCGCTCAACTCCGAGGGTCTCTGCGGCGGTAATTTCCACGTACTCGACGTAGTTGCGATTCCACACCGGTTCGAAGATGGAGTTAGCAAAGCGAAAGACCATGATGTTCTGCACGGTCTCTTTGCCCAGATAGTGATCAATGCGGTAGATGTTCTCCTCATTGAATACTTTGAGAACGGATTCGTTGAGAACACGGGCGGACTCAAGATCGCGACCAAAAGGTTTTTCAAGAATGATGCGCGACCAGCCATTCTCGCGCTGATTGAGTCCGGCGGATTGCAGGCCGCTGACGATCTCCCCGGCGAATGAGGCGGGTGTGGAGACGTAAAAGAGCACGTTGGGGCTGGAGCCGTCGCGCTGCATCTGCTCAAGGTATGAGCGGAGTTCGGCGTAGAAGCCAGGGCTGGCGGGGTCGCCGACGACGTAGCGCAGGCGCTTGGCAAAATTCTGCCATTTCTTTTCGTTGAATCCGCGTACGTCTTTGGAAGTGCTCGCGGCCTCATGTATGGACTCACGGAACTGATCGTCGGTCATGGGAGTGCGGCCTGTGCCTACCACTTCAAAACGGGCATTCATGCAGCCGACGCCGCAGAGATCGTAGAGAGCGGGAATGAGTTTGCGGCGGGTGAGGTCTCCGCTGGCTCCGAAGATCACAAGCGTACATGCGTCTCCCTGAGGCAGAGCGGGACGTTGCAGTTTCTGCTCGACCTCGGCTTCAATGACTGGGGTCATCGGCTACTCCTGGGGATGAGCGCGTTCCAATCCGAGTGAACAAAGCCTGCCTCGGGACGGTCAGCGCGTTGATAAGTGTGCGCGCCAAAGAAGTCGCGCTGGGCCTGTGTGAGATTCTGCGGAAGTTGCGCGGCGGTGTATGCGTCAAAGTACGCAAGCGAGGCGGAGAATGCCGGCGCTGGGATTCCGAGCGAGGCGGCAAGGCCCACGACCTTTCGCCATGCGGGCGCGGCGGCAGTGATGCGCGCCTGGAAATCGGCGTCGAGAAGCAGACTGGGCAATGCGGGCTGGCGATCAAAGGCCTGCATGATGGGATCGAGCAGAAGCGCGCGGATGATGCATCCACCCTTCCAGATGCGTGCGATCTCGCGCAGGTCGATCTTCCAATTCCACTCGTGCGCGCCAGCGGCGATGAGGCTCATGCCCTGGGCGTAGGAGCAGATTTTGCTGGCGTAGAGGGCATCACTGATAGCGGCGATGAGTTCGGCGCGATCGCCGGTGTAGCGGGCGGGCGTGCGGCCATACTGCGCGCTGGCAACGAGGCGCTGGTCCTTCATGCTTGAAAGGGCGCGGGCATCGAGCGCGGCGGAGATGGTGGGAATGGGAATGCCGAGATCGAGCGCGATCTGCGCCGTCCACTTGCCAGTTCCCTTCTGTCCAGCTTTGTCGAGGATGACATCGACGAGAGGCTTGTGGGTTTCAGGATCGATTGCAGTGAGAATTTCAGCGCTGATTTCGATGAGGTACGATGCGAGCGGGCCGCGATTCCACCGGGCAAATACATCGGCAATCTCTTTGGCGGAAAGGCCGAGCGCGTGACGCAGCAGGTCGTAAGCCTCGGCGATCAACTGCATATCGCCGTACTCGATTCCGTTGTGAACCATCTTCACGTAATGGCCTGCGCCGTCGGCTCCCACGTAGGTGACACAGGGGCCGGAAGAGGTTTTGGCGGCAATGGATTCGAGCGTGTGCTGCATGTGCTTATAGGCGTCCTCGGCACCGCCGGGCATGAGGGAAGGACCATTGCGCGCACCTTCCTCACCACCGGAAACGCCCATGCCAAAGAAGTTGAGGCCTCGTACGCGCATGGCGGCTTCGCGGCGCTGCGTGTCCTTAAAAAAAGAATTGCCGCCGTCGATGACGATGTCGCCTTCTTCCAGCAGGGGCGCAATGCGTTCGAGCATCTGGTCCACTGGGTCGCCCGCCTTGATCATCATCAACATTCGACGGGGACGCTCCAGAGAGCGTACGAACTGCGCGAGGTCGGTGTTGCCGACGATCTGCTTGCCCTGGTTGGCGGAGACGAAGCGGCCAACCCAGTCGGGTTCGAGATTCCAGACGGCCACGCTCTGCCCGTGATCTTCAATGTTCAATGCAAGATTCTGGCCCATGACTCCGAGGCCGATGACACCAAACTGCGCAAGCTTAGTTGCCGAGATTGTTGAAGACATGCTTTTAAGTTCCTCTGAGAGTACGAGTGCCGGGCGGGGCCATGGGATGCCGCCTACTATGAAAGATTCAGAAAGCGGATGAGAGGATTCACCGCAGGAAGGCTTTTGCGTTATTCCATAAGTTCATCGGGCGAGAGATCGTCTGACTCCTCGTCTATTTCGGGATCGGCTTCAGAGGTTGACGGGTGGGGGCGGCGCATCTGGTATCCCAGGGCAGTGAGAGCGAAGCCTGCGTCGGCAAGGAACTGTCCGAAGAGGTGCTCCCGCGCAGGCCGGGCGTTGATCTCCGAGATCAGCAGGCCCCCGCGCGCAGTTTGGCGGAGCAGCGCAAGGCGGGCGAGTTCGCGGGCAGCGAGGCGGGCGTATTCCTCCTGCTCGGGCTGCGTGGCAGGAAGCCAGAGCTTGAGCGCTGGATTTCCGCGACGCAGATAGGCCACCAGGTCGCCACCCACCAGTAATACGCTGGCGCCGCTGGTGCGCGACATGCCATGCGGCGATTGCATGGCATCCTCGGCCTCGGCAGGACGAGGCCATGGAAGCAGGTTGCCATAGGGGTTCGCCGGATCAACTGCAGAGAGGGCGATGGCGGACTTCTTCGCTGGAGAGCGCAGCCTGCGCAAGGATTCAACGGCGGCGTTTATGGCGAATTGAGATCCTCCAAGGCCGGAGATAAACATGCCTCGGCGAACCCAGCCGCGCTCTTCCATCAGACGGAAAGCCGGATAGAAGGCGCTGAAGCCTCCGGGTAGATCCTCGGCGGCGGCACTCTCGCGTGTAACCAGACCGTAGCGGAGGAGCAACTGCTGCGCGACGCTGGCGCTCCAAGCTGTGACGGTCGGTTCGGCTGGGATTCGTGAGCTGACAAGCGACCAGCGGCCTTGAGCAATATCGCCTCCCCGGGTGCGGGCGCGGAACTGCTTGAGAAACTCAGCCGAGCCAGGACGCTCGAATTCATTGCCGCGCGAGGTGTGGCCTTCACCCTGCTTACGCAGGAAGCTTCGCAAGGAGTGAAAAGCGTCATTGGTAACAATGCCCTGCCATGCGAGTTGCCAGAGGACATCGCGGGTTTCACCGGGAAAGCCTGCTCCTGCGGCCTGATGGATGGCGTTGAAAAACGAAGCTCCCTGGCTGGAGAGAAACGAGGCGATCAACTGGGCACGACCCTCCAGGGGCGAGATAGAAACAATCGCCGTGGGCGGGAGTAGCGCGGGAAGACTATCGGCCAGATAGAGGGCCACTCGCCCGTCGCGCTCGCCGAGTTGTCCGTGGCCGACCCATACCACTTCTCCGGCGGCCATGAGGGTGTCGAGATCGGCGGGGGCGTAGTCCTTGATGCGGGCGGGCAGAATCTCACGCTCCCATACAGAGAGAGGAAGCGCGACGCCCTGCAAGGTTTCGATGGCATCAAGCAGCGCATCGAGTCCGCGACGCTTACTGCCCACGCCCTGCCAGCGCGGAAGAAAGACGCCGAGCACGCGGGCCTCAAGCGGCTCGACCTCGCGGCGCAAACGCGCGAGAGTGCGGCGGCGGAGTTGCTGCAAGACCTCCGGATGGAGCCACTCGCGATGCACGCCGCCGGGGCGGAAGCCGCCTTCAAGAAGCCTACCCTTTTGCACAAGTTCGGCAAGGGCTGAGTCGGCGACGGATTTTGGAAGCTGGTAACGCTGCCAGAGATCATCAAGGGTGAACGGGCCGTGGGTGCGCGAATATCGGCTCAACAGTTCCACCAAGGGCTCTGGATGGGGCAGCAGCCATGTGCTGGCGAGATCTTCCGGCAAGGCGATGGAGAGAGCGTCGCGGTACTGGGACGCGTGCTCAATGGCGACGTAGCGCGGCTCTGAGGCAATCATGAGAAGAAGCACGCGACGAGATTGCAAGAGAGACTCGATGCTGGCAAAAACCTCTTCGCTCTGACAGCGAAGGCGGAGCTCTGGAGCGTTGAGATCTCCGAGGCGAAGCAGGAGGTCGTGGATGGCGTCAGCGTGGTGCGCTGCTTGATCCGGAGCGAGGAATTGCAACTGCGCTTCGACATCATGCAGCACGGAGCCGTCGAGAAGTTCGCGGTAATCCGCATCGCCGAGGAGATCCTGAAGCTGCGACTGGTCGATGGAAAGCGCCTGCGCCCGCCGCTCGGCGAGCGGTGCATCGCCATCGTAGATGTAGTTGGCGACGTAGCCGAAGAGAAGCGTGGCCGCAAAGGGCGAAGGTTTGGCCGAGTCCACGGTAGTGACGCGAACGGCGCCGCTCTCAATGCGGCGGAGGATTTCGGTGAGTGCGGGAAGATCGAAGATGTCGCGAATGCACTCGCGATAAGTCTCAAGCAGAATGGCGAAGGAAGGATAGCGCGAAGCAACGTTGAGCAGGTCCGCCGAGCGCTTGCGCTGCTGCCAGAGCGGAGTGCGGATGCCGGGGCGGCGGCGCGGCAGAAGCAGCGCCCGTGCGGCGTTCTCTCGAAAGCGTGCGGCGAAGAGTGCGGTGGAGGCTAGCTGCCGGATCACCTTGTCGTAGATTGTGTCCGAAGAGGGCAGCAACTCGGCGGCTTGGAGCGGGCGGTCACTGTCCGGTAGCCGGATCACAAAGCCATCGTCAGTCCACATCGTCTCCGGCTCCATGCCTAGGTCTTCCCGCAGGGCTGCGGCCACAGCCATGCACCATGGAGCGTGGACGCGGCGGCCAAAGGGCGAGAGCACACAGATGCGCCAGTCGCCGAGTTCATCGCGGCAGCGCTCGATCAGAATGTCCTCATCGCTGGGCACGCGGACGGTAGCTGCCTGCTGATCGTTGAGAAAGCGCAAGAGATTTTCCGCCGCGTTGGGAGCAAGAGAATGGTCCTCCACAAGGCGGGTGAAGGCGGCAGGCGCGGGCATGAGCAGAAGCTCGCGGGTGAGCGCTCCGATGTGTTGGCCGAACTCCACCGGACGGCCAATGCTGTCGCCTTTCCAGAAGGGCATTTTGCCCGGCTCTCCGGGAGCGGGGGTGACGAGGACACGGTCGTGCGTAATCTCCGCGATGCGCCAGGTGGATGCGCCGAGGATGATGGTTTCTCCGGGCTTGCTCTCAAAGACCATCTCCTCATCCAGTTCGCCGAAGCGGGTTGGCTTGGCTGCGCCTGCGAGGTAGACGCCGTAGAGACCTCGATCCGGGATGGTGCCGCCATTGACGATGGCGATGCGCTTGGCGGACTCGCGCGGGGTGAGCAGGTTGGTGGTGCGATCCCAGGTGATGCGCGGGCGAAGTTCGGCGAACTCATCGGAAGGATAACGGCCGGAGAGAAGATCAAGCACGCTCTCAAACGACTGCCGGGAAAGTGCAGCAAAGGGCGCGGCGCGGCGGAAGAGATCGAATAACTCAGCGGTGGTGATGGGCTCGATGGCGACCGCGGCTACCGCCTGCTGGGCCAGCACGTCGAGTGGATTGCGAGGGTAATGCACGGACTCGACGAGGCCGTCGCGCATGGCTCGCGTGGCCGCGGCACAGGCCAGGAGGTCAGCGCGAAACTTGGGGAAGATGATGCCATTGCTGGTGCCGCCGACCTGGTGCCCGGCGCGTCCGATTCGCTGCATCCCGCTGGCGACAGATGGCGGAGCTTCAATCTGCATAACGAGATCGATGGCTCCCATGTCGATTCCAAGCTCCAGCGACGAGGTAGCGACGAGCCCCTTGACATCGCCACTCTTCAGCCGCTCTTCAATTTCCTTGCGCTGGGCGGGAGCGACGCTGCCATGGTGAGCGAGCACCAAGGTCTCTCCGGCAAGATCGTTCAGCGCACCTGAGATGCGCTCGGCAAGACGACGGCTGTTGACGAAGATGAGGGTGGATTGATGGGCGCGCACGAGGGCGAGCAACTCGGGATGGATGGAGGTCCAGATGGATTGGCCGCCTTGCCGCGGCGATGAGTCCGCCGGTTCGGCGAGCTTTGCCATGTCCTCGACCGGCACCTGTACGCTGAGTTCCAACCGCTTTGGCGCAGAGGCGTCAATCACAGTGACCGGACGGTAGCACGCGGGAGCTTCAGCCTCGTACAGCGCGTCGGTGGCGGCACTCAGCGACGGCTCGGCAGAGGATTCCACGCCTCCGAGGAAATGCGCCACCTCATCGAGCGGACGCTGGGTTGCGGAGAGGCCGATGCGCTGGAGTTTGCGCCCGCAGAGCCGCTCCAAGCGCTCGAGGGAGAGTGCGAGATGTGCGCCCCGCTTGGTGGGCACGAGGGCGTGAATCTCATCGACGATGACGGTCTCGATGGAGCGTAGAGCTTCGCGGGCGTTGGAGGTGAGCAGCAGGTAGAGAGACTCGGGGGTGGTGATGAGAATGTCGGCGGGTGTGCGCTGGAAGCGGGCGCGCTCAGCCGATGCGGTGTCTCCGGTGCGTACGAAGATAGTGGGGAGATGGAAAGCATCTCCGCTCCGGGCCGCCACCTCGGCTATGCCCGCCAGCGGTACTCGTAGGTTGCGCTCGACATCGACAGCCAAGGCCTTGAGAGGCGAGATGTAGAGGGCGCGGCAACGTGCCGCTTTGGGCGGAGACGATGAAAACATGGTGCGATGGATACACCAGAGAAATGCCGCAAGGGTCTTGCCGCTTCCGGTGGGAGAGAGCAGCAGTGTTGATTCGCCGCGCGCAATGACGGGCCAGCTCAACTGCTGCGGCAGGGTGGGAGCTGGAAATGTGGACGTGAACCACTGACGAACGGCGGGATGGAAGAGACTTAGGGAAGAATCACCCGCGGTGTCAGCAGAGTTTTGAGAGACACGATCCGAAGCGCTTGCGTCGTGATTGGGGTTCGAGGTGTGCATCCTCTCTACAGGATACTGTAAGCCCAATCCTTGCGATGCACGAGAGCCGGAGCTAGGCGCCCAGTTCCACTTCCAGAGCGGCCTTCACCTGCGAGCACTCGTCGGCATCCAGCTTTCTTCCGGCAATTCTGAGGTAGAAGGTGTCAATTGCCATCTCACCTTCGGTATCGATCAGCGCGATTTCGATGTTGCAGCCGCATTCCGCGAAAACAGCGGCCATACGGTGCAGCAGACCAGAGCGATCCTGGGCCACGACTTCGACAACCGTGCTGTGGCTCGACGACTCCTGATCAAAGTTAATAATGGTTTCTACCTTCACCTTGGGAGCTTGGCCGCTTCCGCCGCTTCTCTTGCGAGCCAACTTCTCCAGGGGCACAGCGCCGCTCAGGACATCAGTAAAACTGTTACGGAAGCGGTCCCACTCCTGCACGTTCATTTCAAGAGTGTGGAAGCGATCCGTGAATACGAAGCTGTCCACAACTACGCCGGAGTCATTAGAAAACGCGTCAGCCTTGAGGATGTTCATGCCCCAACCGGCCAGCACTCCAGCCAGCGTGGCAAAAAGCGCGGGACGGTCGTTGGTGATGACGGTAAGCGCGAAGTCTCCCCTGAGGCGCTTGAGCTGGGTCTGTACGGCATTGGCCTTGAGCTGCGAAGCCATTCCCACATGCTCGATGATCTCCTCGGCGGAATGGACGCGGAGATAGCGCTGGGGCAGACCTTCAAGAAAATCGCGCAGACGGCGTCCGAGTTGCGGAGCAAGCAGGCGAATGCGCGCCACCTGGTCTTCCTGGCCCGCGGAGTGGAAGCGGTCATCATCCACGCTGCGATTCAGGTAGTTCGCAGTGATGAAGTACACGCGCCAGAGGTTCTCAGCCTTCCATGGTGAGAGCGAAGTCGGATTGACCGCGCCGACATCGGCATAGGTGAGCAGCGCCAGCATCTTGAGGCGCTCGGGAGTGCCGACGCGCTTGGCGAGTCCATGGATGGTTTCCGGATCGAAGATGTCACGGCGCATGGCTGCCGAGAGATCGAGATGGTAGGCGACGAGGAAGCAGACCATATCCTCATCTTCCGGCGGCAGCCCAAAGGTACGGCAGACCTTCATCGCGACTTCCAGACTTGCAGTGACGTGTTCTTCGTCGGGTTTCGCTTTGCCTACGTCGTGAAGCAGCAAGGCAAGGATCAAGAGATCGAGACGCTCGATCTCCTCCGCCAGGTTGGCGATGCTGCGATTGCCGTTCTTCTTTTCCGGATGCAGGGCGTGGATGGACTCGATGGCGCGGAAGGTATGCTCATCGACCGTGTAGCGATGATAAAAGTCACGAACAACAAGGGACTCTACTGCCCGGAATTCCGGCAGCAACAAGCCGAGCGCACCGAGTTCCTGCATGATGCGCAGCGCCTTGGCCGCGTGGGGTCGAACGATTATCTTGCGCAGGAACTCCCAGCGTTGCGGACCGGAAAGATTGAGAGCGGCAATTCCAGGCAGAGCCTGCTCGATGCGCAGGTCCGTGCTGGCGGCAAACTTGAGCCCGTGTTGCGCCACGAATTCAAAACAGTTAAAGAAGTGGCCGGGCGAGACAAGAGCAGAAGGCTGCTGGAGCAGAATTCGCCCATTGACGCAGGAGAATTCGTCAGTGGAGAGGCGCGAGCGCCAGTTCTGGAATTGCTGGAAGAGCGACGAGCGGGCCGGCACCACCTCATCGATCATGGTGGCAAAGAGACGATTGAGGACGCGCGCCTGTCGGTAGTAGTAGCGCATCCATTCCGCCGCGTCAGAGCCGCCGCCGTCATAGCCGATGTGGGCTTCGGCCGCAGCCTGCTGTGCTTCCCAGTTCAACTGATTGTCATCACGACCGGCGCGGTAGTGCAGGAAGCAGCGCACTGAAATGAGAAACTCCTTCGCCTCCTGAGCGCGGTCACGAAGCGAGGCAGGAAAGTAATCGAGAGCGTCGGTCCACTCCCGCACCCGCGAAAAGCCGTTCAGCAGCGCCAGCCATGAGGCGACGTTGTAGTCGCGGAGGCCGCCGGGAGCATCCTTGATATTTGGCTCAAGATGGAAGATGGTATCGCCTGCCTGATGGTGGCGAACCTCGTTGACCTCTCCCAGCAGCAGCACAAGTTCCTGCCAGTCGCGTAGAACCGTGCGCGGGACAACCTGGTCGTGCAACCGGCGGAAGAGGCTGTAATCGCCGGCAAGCATACGGCAATCGAGCAGGGAGATGTTGAACTCGGGATTATCGCGGTGAAGGCGGTCGCAATCCTCCAGGGTACGGGTGGTCGGACTCAGCCGGAGACGCATATCCCAAAGATCCTGACAGAATGCGCGGATCGCATCCTTGCGCGCGGCGGCAGGCGCTTCGCCGTCCGAGAGGAAGAGCAGATCCACGTCCGAGTAGGGAGCAAGCACGCCTCGCCCATAGCCACCGATGGCGACCAGAGCAAAACCGGCAGGTGCGGATAAGTCCGGGTCAATGTGATGACGCCATAACTGGTGGGCAATCGAATCCACGAGCGCCGTGCGCCCCTGCAAGACGGAGCGGCCCGAGCGCGTTTGCTCGAACTCAAGCCGGAGCCGCTCCGAACCTGCAAGGTACTCTGCTTTCAGACTCTGCGCGATGCCCAAGGTCATCAGTAAGCCCTTCAGCGGCTACAGTGCGTCAGAACCGCGCTCTTCATTGCGGATACGAATTGATTCGTCAATACGGGAGAGAAAGATTTTGCCGTCGCCGATTTTGCCGGTCTGCGCGGCGCCGAGGATGGCCTTCACGACGTCGTCCACAACCTCGTCGCGCAGCACGATCTCCAACTTGATCTTGGGGAGAAGATCGACGCTGTACTCGCGCCCGCGGTAGAACTCCGTGTGACCCTTCTGACGGCCGTGGCCGCGCACTTCCAGTACTGTGAGTCCGTCAATGCCGATGGCCAGCAGGGCTTCCTTCACAGCATCCAGCTTGGATGGTTGAATTACCGCTTCAAGTTTCGTCATGATATTTATCTTCTCCGGGCCTGCCGGCAAACATTCACCGAACATTGCCTACGAGTCAAAAGGATAATATTGTTTGCCGTGTTACGTCAGTTTGACTGCTCACAAAAGATTTCTTGAAAACACCATCCAATACCCCGGTGAGGAATTTCCCCCAACCGCAGGAGCAGCGGATTTCTCCATTTGGCAATCAACCATAGATAGTGGTTTGCGGGCCGGTATGGAAATCGAAAATTCTTATGGGTTCCATGGTCTGTGATTATGTGCGGCGGAAGCCATCGTGGACACCGGAGCTTCCAGTGTCCACGATGTGTGAAACTGCTGCTGAATTACGCTTTCGACAGGTTGCCCGAGGTGTCTTCCCTGCCCGCCTCCCGCACCACGCTGCCGAAATACGCAATGTAGAGGTAGCAAAGCACGGGGACGATAAAGGCGTGGTGGATGCCAATGCGGTCGGCCAGCAATCCCTGCACTTCCGGAATCAGCGCGCCGCCCACAATCGCCATGCACATGATCGCTGAAGCTTTGCCCGTTAACTTGCCCAGTCCGCCGATTCCCAGGGTAAAGATGCTTGGGAACATGATGGAGTTGAAGAAGCCAACCAGGATGATGCTGTACACGGCGATATGCCCTGTGGTCAACATCGAAATAATGACCAGCGTGGTGGCTACCAGGGCGTTAAAAGCCAACAGTTTGCGGGTAGAGATCCTTTGCAGCAGTGCCGAACCGATGAAGCGTCCGGCCATGGCGCCGCCCCAGTAAAATGCGACCAGACGCGCGGCAGCTTGCTCCGGCATGGCGCCCATGAAGTCCTGATGGAAATAGTTGACCAGGAAGCTGCCGATGGAAACTTCGCCGCCCACGTAGACGAAGATTCCAATCGCGCCGAGAACGAGGTTCTTGTGGTTCCAGACGCTGTCATGGATGTTTTCAAGTTCGTGGTGCGACGCCTCAGCCGACTGGATCTTGGGTAGTTTGTAGAGCCCGATCACCGTCGCCAGCAATACCAAAACAATCGCCAGACCGAAATAAGGCGCGATGACCGAGTGTGCCTCCTCGATGCGGTAGCTGCCCAACTGCGATGCGGTCATGGCTTTGATTTCGCTGGCGCTCTTGACGCTCGCACTCAGGATGAGCGCGCTGCCAAAGAGCGGGGCGAGCGTGGTGCCCAACGAGTTAAAAGCCTGGGTCAAATTCAGGCGGCTGGAAGCCGAGCGAGCCGGACCAAGCACAGCAACGTAAGGGTTGGCCGCAACCTGCAGCGACACGATTCCGGCTGCCAGCACCACGAGCGCGGCAAGGAAGAGCGGAAACGAGGGAATGCGCGCAGCAGGAATAAACATCAGCGCGCCGAATCCCATGGTGAGCAGTCCGGCGACCATGGTGCCCTTGTAGCCAAGCCACTCAATTACTTTGCTTGCGGGCAATGAAAACACCGCATAGGCAGAGAAGAAGGCGAACTGGACGAGCATGCCCTGGGCGTAATTCAGGTCGAAAATCGACTTGAGATGGGGAATGAGAATGTCGTTGAGGCAGGTGAGGAAGCCCCACATGAAGAACAACGTGGTAACCATCGCCATCGCGCCGCCCTGACTTTTTTCGGTGCCAGGGGCCGTGGCCGTCTGCGACTGTGACATGGGAATTGCCATGATGCTGAGTCTCCACTCGTGAGCATTAAGACCTCTGTGGGTCTCTTATTGCATGCTACATAGATCCTGAACATTGTAGGCCAGCGGCGGCGTTGGGAACACAGGCAACTGCGTTTTGCGGACAAAGGCTCCGGGCGGAGGGATCAAGCTATTTAGCCTGTGCAGCGGCTCGGGAGGAACGATCATCGAGGGCACGCCTTATGGAAAGCAAAAGAGCCTCTGCCGTGTAAGGCTTCTCCACCAGGGTAAACCCGGAGATTCCATCCGACTGTGAAACTGCCTCCTCGGTATAGCCGGACAAAAACACAACAGCAACGGACGGGCGCTGCTTCACCATCTGCTGGGCAAGAAGCGGTCCGCGCATACGCGGCATCACTACATCCGTGAGTAGAAGGTGAATGGGGCCTTGGAACATTCTGGACACTTCCAAGGCGGCAACGCCATCCTCGGCTTCCAGAATGTTGTAGCCTTCGCGGGAGAGGATAACCCTGGTTAACTCCCTCAATGCCGCGGAATCCTCCACCAGGAGAATGGTTTCACCTCCGCCACCGGCGGTGCGGGATAGTGCTTTCGCGGGCTCTTCCCGATGCAGCGCCTCGACCGTGAGCGGAAGATAGACCTTGAAAATCGTGCCCACGCCCGGTTCGCTGTAAACCCAGATGTCTCCGCCATTGCGTTTGGCAATGCCGTAGACGGTGGCAAGTCCGAGCCCCGTACCTTTGCCTGCTTCCTTGGTGGTAAAGAATGGTTCAAAGATGTGTGCCACGGTTTCGGCGTCCATACCGGTGCCGGAATCGCTGATGGCAAGCATCGCATAGCGCCCTACATGAAGCGTGGGATGCTGCTGCACATAGGCTTTATCCAGTGCAACAGGTCTCACTTCAATGTTGATCCGGCCGCCGTCAGGCATTGCGTCTCCGGCGTTCGCGCCCAGGTTCAGCATAAGTTGCTGGATCTGGCCGGGGTCCACCTTCACCGGACAGGGCTCATCGGAGCAATTGACCGTTAATTCAATGTCCTCACGCAGTAATCGCGCGAGAAGCGGAGTCATCTTGGAGGCCACTTCGCGGAGGTCCAGAACCTCCTGGGCGATGGCCTGCTTGCGGCTAAACGCCAACAATTGCTTAGTGAGCAGGGCCCCTGCCTCGCCGGAATTCTTGATCTGTATCACCCGATCCCGGCGCGGATCTCCCGGTGGCAAATCCGCCAGCAGTAAATCGGAATAGCCCAGCATCACGTTGAGCAGAGTATTGAAATCGTGCGCCACACCCCCGGCAAGGCGCCCGATAGCCTCCATCTTCTGCGCCTGCTTGAGCTGCTCTTCGGCACGTTTGCGCTCGGTCACGTTCTGGATGACGGAGATTCGATAAAGCGGCGCTCCGGCAATGTCGTTCACCATCGACGAGGAGACATTGAGCCAGACGGCGGAACCGTCGCTGTGCAGATAGCGCATCTCGATTTCGTTAGATTTCCCGCCATCGCGCTGCATTGCGCTGAGAAATTCATCCTCACGCGCTTGATCGTCCGGATGGATGACCTCGGTGATGCGCTTGGCGAGCAATTCACTTTCTTCGTATCCGAGCATGTGGCACAGCGCAGCATTCACCATGAGGAATTCCCCATCAAGCGCAACCTGTGCAATACCGACGCCTGCCTGCTCATAGATAGACCGGAAGCGAGCCTCGCTGTGAAGCAGTGTCTCCTCGGCGCGCTTGCGGGCCGTGATGTCGCGGAGAATGACTGTATAGACCTTTTGCCCTGCAACCTGCACCTGGGAGATGGTGGCTTCAATCGGAAACTGCTCGCCGTTGACCCGCACCGCGGAGAGAATGGCGGGAGATATCATGGAGCGCGTGGTGAGGCCTGCCTCTCCGAAGGAGCGAACGTGCTGCGCATGAACCTGCTGGACTCCGGCGGGAAGGAAGCGGTCGAGCGAGTTCCCCAGAGCCTCCCAGGAAGGACAGCCAAACATTTTTTCGGCGGCTTCATTGAAGACGATGATGCGCTGGCTCTCGTCGAGGGTGATGATTGCATCCATCGCTGACGCCACAACGCTTGAAAATCTCTGTGTGCTGGTGCGAAGTTCCTCCTCGCTCTGCTTGCGCCCGCGCTCAATCCTGTTCAGTAACGCGGCGCTGAAGAGAACAAGCGGCACAAAGATGAAGACGGGGGCCACAACAAAGAGAAAGACCATCAGGACCAGGCCGTACGTTCCATGCTGATACATCTTGAAGATCAGCAGACTGACCGTGAACGGAATGAAGATTACAGTGGGGAGCAAGCGCCTTGCGGCCTTGCCGCCCAGGTCCGGGCTCAAGAAGATTGCGGCCATTCCTCGCTCAGGCCGCGCAAACAGGATTGCCGCGCACAACAGCAGAAATGTGATTGAGGCCTGAGGCGCAACCACAAAAAACTTCGTTGACTGATACTGAAAGCCAGGATCGTAGGCATAGGCGGTCAGCGCCAGAAACGAGAGCACCGCAGTGATCCAGGTCAACACCGATGAGGCCACAATGCGTCCCCACCGGACATTCACGAACAGGATCGCGGCTCCCAATAAAACCAAATTCAAAGCCGCAACCGGAGACATTCGTCCGGGATGCAAACTTCCGGGAATGAACGGACCAGCGAAAATAAACTGATCAATACCGAGGTTCCATCCGGAGAGATACTCCAGACCGGTGAGTAGGCCAATCAGCGCAGCACAAATCGCACAGGTCTGCGAGATGACCCGCAATGCTCGTCTGGAGTTGTCAAGAAAAAGCATGGCAGCCGCGAGGAAAAGAGAGCCGATGGCTGTATTGGGCTCGGTTCCGCCGAGGCTGGAAACGACTCGCTGGAAAATTCCGGGTTCAAACATCCACCCGGCAATTGCCGCGGCGGAGAGCGCCAGTACCACGTATCCGAGCAGTAGTACACCGTAGTGGTTCCATGGCGCACTTGCCCTTTGTCCATGCTCGCTCGCGATCTGCAATTCAATAACCCCGGCCAGATCCGGCCAGGTCGCCGATCCAGCATTGCGGGAATTATAGTCCGCCGGTCGCGTGAATCGCATCCACGATTTGCATACGGTGAGCAGAGGTTGACAATAGCGCTGATCTAGAACGCAGAAATGGCCGCGATAGCGGGAACTCCATAGCGACCGTCAGGGAACTGACCGTCGCCCTGCTATCGGTGTCCCCGTGCCCGGAGCGCATCGACAGCGGGTAGACAACCGGTTGCGATAGCCATGCGCAAGACCGGGGCGCCGGGCGGTTACGCCGCCTTCTTGCTGGATACCTTGAAAAAGCTAAGCAATTCCGAATTCACCTGGTCCTTCAAGGTCGAGCACAGCCCGTGCGATGCGCCTGGGATAACCCTGAGCGTGGCCTCCCTGACGATTGTGGACGAGAGAAGCGCCGAGATTTTAATGGGCACAATCTGATCGTCATCGCCGTGGAGAATGAGCGTAGGCACGTCAAACTTCTTGAGATCCGCCGTGAAGTCCGTCTCGGAAAAAGCTTTGATACAGTCCACCACGCCTTTCAGGCTCGCCTGCATTGCCTGCCTCCAGAACGACTCCTGCAGGCCCTTCGAGACGTTTGAGCCGGGCCGATTGGCTCCGTAGAAGGAGATACTGAAATCCCTGAAGAACTGCGCGCGATCAGTAATGACCCCAGCGCGCAGGTGGTCAAACACTTCCATCGGAAGGCCGTTCGGGTTGCCTGAGGTTTTCAGCATGCACGGCGGGACCGCACTGATCAGCACGACTTTGGCTACACGCGCTGTGCCGTGGCGGCCGACATAGCGAGCTACCTCGCCACCGCCCATGGAGTGGCCGACGTGGATTGCATCCTTCAGATCGAGTGTCTGCACCAGCTCCGCGAGATCGTCCGCAAAGGTGTCCATGTCATAGCCATTCCAGGGCTGGTCGGAGCGCCCATGGCCACGCCGGTCATGCGCTATACAGCGATAACCTCGCGAAGCCAGAGCCAGCATCTGGTCTTCAAAGGCGTCAGAGCTGAGTGGCCAGCCGTGACTGAAAACGACGGGTTGCCCCGAGCCCCAGTCTTTGTAGTAGATATGCGTACCGTCTTTCGTTGAGATGCTAGGCATAACGGTTCTCCTTGGCGTTGGTCTCCGCGACAGCCGATCACTGCTTCCTGGTCGGGTAAGGTTAAGGGGATCAAGAGTTTCATGGACGTTGGGGCATGTTTACTTGATAGTGGGATGCGCTTGGCTGCGCGCGGGAGTCCCGCCTCGATGATTTATCCAGCGTTGGATCGTGGTGAGTAGCTGGCGCGCAACACAGACTGATTCAGGGTGAAGATTCTGCTGCCCGGCCGGAGCGCCAGACTTCAAACGCCAATTGATGCAGACGAGGTCTGGCAGCAAGACGGCACTCCAACGATTGACTTACTGGATAATCGTTGGAGACGGAAGGGTGACGGAGTAGGCAATCGTTGCGGTCGGTCGTGAAGGATTGCTCCGCTAAACACGGGGTCGTAGGAAAATCATTTACTGAAGGGTCAATCCTGCGGGACTCACTCCGTCTGCGTCAGCAGAGAGCAATGTGTGCGTTGGGGCATCGGGCGATGAGTTCTTTTTGCAAGAGCGCAATGTCACTCTCCCGGCCCGAAGGGATGAGGACACTCTGATGGATCGGGACTGCCGGGTATCCACCGTAGGGGTTGGGTTCGATCTTTTCAAAACGGAAGAGCAGACTGCGTGGCTGCCTCTCGTCGATTGACGCCGCGAGAAGGTAAACATCCATGCTGAGCCATTGTGTGTAGACACCATCACAGAAGACTCCGTCGCGGCCGAAGTAAACCTCGGGTGGAATCTTGAGGAGAGTGGCTCGCATTATTTCGGCGGTGCGGTGGTTCTCCCGCGGGGTCAGTAAGACGATTGTGAGTATGAGGCCGTAGCAGAAGATGACGGAGAGGCTGTCCACCAGCCATCGACCGGGATAGAAAATGAAGACGGCGACGGCAATGGCGAAGAATGTCCAGGCGAGGCTGTGCCAGTCGCGCTTCAGGATGATCTTGGGAGGCTCGGCCTCCATGCGTTCAACTTGAACGCCGGTCCACTGCGTCCATTGCTCGGGGGTGTATTGCCAGTGAACCCACGGATTACACTCGAGCGCGGTGAGCGAGACGTCAAAGCGCCGGGCGGTGACATACGCTACGGGCAGGAGAACGGCCGCCATGAAGAGAGCGAATGCACCGAGTGCCAAGGCGGCGTACCGGGCGTCGCCGGGAATCACGATACCGAGAGTTCCGCAGATGGCAACCATGATCGCGAGAACCTTCACCCACTTGTAGATCTTCTGGCGATGGAAGTGGACGAGCTTCGCGCCGGGGGGCAGCGTCACTTCCAGCTTCGCTTGTTGGGGAGTGGAGACGGACTGGATGATGAAGATGAGCGAGAGGGTGCCGAAGATGATGACGGCGGCCAGGGTGATTCCGGCTACGACCGGGGACTTGTGCATGGTGAAGTTGACGGCGGCGATGATCAGTCCGATGACGGCGGCGATTGACAAACCGACGACGAACACGACGCGCAGGGTTGAACGCGTGGAGTAAAGCGGATTGCGGCGCCAGGCAAGCCATGCGCCTACACAAGAGAGAAGTGCGAAAACCGCCAGGTACATGAATCTCCTCCCACATGTTGACTGGAAGCATCCCTGACCGTCTGCACCGCGCCAACCCAGGGAGGTACGCTTCGTTCCGCGTTCACCGATCGTTACTTATCTGTCTGGAGCAGGCTCAGATTGTATTTCGCATCCGTGTTGCCCTGGGCGATTGCCTTCTGATACCACGCTGCTGCCTCATGCAAGTCCTGTGTTACTCCTGACCCCTTCGCGTACAAGTAGCCGAGATTGTTCTGAGCCTTGTCATGCCCCTGATCAGCGGCTTTGCGGAACCATGAGGCCGCTTGCGACAGATCCTTGGGTACGCCGTCTCCGTGCAGGTACGCCACGCCAAGGTTGAACTGGGCATCGTCGTAGCCCTGATCCGCAGCCTTGCGAAACCATGAGATTGCCTGCGGAAAGTCGCGAGGGATTTCGTCTCCCTTTGCATACATGGCGCCAAGGCTATCCTGTGCGATTTGGTAACCCTGCTCGCCGGACTTCCGATACCATGAGGCCGCCTGCACAGGATCCTTCGGTACACCTCTCCCAAGTTCGTACAACACGCCAAGGTTGTACTGGGCGTATGAGTTTCCCTGTTCCGCGGCTTTGGCGAATAAGGAGGCTGCCAGCGGCAGATCCTGCGGCACGCCATCTCCCTTTTTGCAGAGCAGGCCGAGGTTGAACTGGGCGGGCGCGTAGTCCTGGTCAGCAGCTTTGCGGAACCATGCAGCGGCCTGGGCGGCATCGCGCTTCATACCGACTCCCTTGTTGTTCATTACGCCAAGGTCGTACTGGGCATCGGGATATTTCTGCTCAGCGGCTTTGAGGAACAATGCAATGGCCTGCGCGTAGTCCGTTTCCACGCCATCCCCGGTAACGTACGACATGCCAAGGTTGGTTTGTCCGACCGCGTTCCCCTGTTCGGCAGCCTTCCTGTACCAGAAGACCGCCTGCTGGGAATTCTGTTCGAGACCATTTCCTCCAGCGTACATCATGCCGAGATTGGTTTGAGCATCGGCGTGGCCCTGGTCAGCAGCCTTGCGATACCACGCGGCCGCCTCCGTTAAGTTCTGTGCTGCGCCTTCCCTGCTGAGTATCTTGCCAAGGTTGTACTGGGCATCGGCAACGCCCTGTTCAGCTGCCTTGCGATACCAGGAGAACGCCTGCAGGGCATCCTTCGATACACCCTCTCCCTGTGCGTACATGACAGCGAGGTTGTACTGGGCATCGGCGTATCCGTGCTCGGCGGCTTTGCGAAACCATGAGACCGCCTGCGTGAGATCCTTGAGAACTCCGTCTCCTTCGTAGTACATCAAGCCAAGGCTGTACTGGGCTTTTGCATCTCCCTGTTCGGCAGCCTTGCGGGTTTCGGTAAGTGAAGGATGACTTTGGAGGCCGAAGGCCATGGACGCGAAGAGGACAAGCAACATTGTGCCGAGAATGGCCCGCCGGATCAGCTTCCTCAGCGGAGCTACGAATGATCGCGCGGATGCGAAGTTGTGAGTCACGTCATTCTCCCTCTCCGCCGAAGCGGATGCTCTGGGCCATCTGCATGACTGTGGCGTTGATATTCTTTGCCTGATCGTTCGGGGAGGAAGAGATGACGGTCAGGTAGTGTCCGCTGCCTGCATCGATGCTGAGAACGAGGACGGATACGCGCGCGCCCTTGGGATTGATTCCCGTGGCCGTGGTGCCGTGCGAAGGGTGTCCGTTGACCTGGAGATCGCCTTCATTCAGCATCTTGAAGTCTTTGAACTGCGCCTGTATCTGCTGGGTGACCTGATGATTGACATCGCGTGGCTGGCCTCCGCTGGAGGGCATGAGCATGGCCCAACTGGGGCCAGAGGACAATTGCACGGTTCCGGAGCCGGCGTCGGCGGGGGGCGTGACCGACCATCCGGCGGGAACGGCGAGAGTGTAGCGGCCCTGCGGGTCGCGGTAGGTTCTGGAACTTGCGTGCGTGGGGGCGGAGGATTGCGCGGGCGCTGACACGGCCAGAAGCCTGAGACTGTGCTCAATGGAATTCAACGCGGGCAGAACGGCGTCATAGTTGGGAGCGGGCGAGGCGCTGTTGAGAACGACGAGCAGTCCGGGCTTGCTGGCGACGGCGAACTTCATGACCTCTCCACCGCCCTTGTCGTTGGTACAGCCCACGAGAAGGAAGGCCCCCTGCATCCCGCCGAGTGTGGTGGGGCCGCGCTGCTTGATTTTGGCTTGCGGACAATTCTGCGGGAACTGGCTCTGGATGCTGTCGAGTTCCTTTTCAGCCGTTGGGGTGTTGGACTCCGCCCCGTGGATGACGCCCATGCTGACGCTGGCCTCTGCCTGCTCATTCACAAACGAGATGATGGGGCTGTCAGCCTGCGGCTGCGACTGCCAGCCAGCGGGAAGCTGCACGGTGAACGCGCCGGATGGATCCTTATAGAGTCCCTGGGCCTGGGCCGGTGCGGCACACAAGGCGAGCACCGCGAAGGCAAGGACCGATGCCTTGGATACATCTCCCTGAGACGTTGAAATCGCGGAGACTGGCGCTCCCACTTCCTTGGGAAATGGCGGCTTGCGGTAGAGGTAGATGAACATGCCGACGAACGCCACATTTCCGGCCATCATGATCGAGAACATCAGGTTGAGGTGGGTTTCGAAGAGCTTCGAAGTGACGAGGGGAATGATGAAGCAGGCGACGTAAACGGCGGTTGCGCCCAAGAGAATGAAGAATCTGGACCAAGACCATTCGCCGGTGCGCCGGGCCCGCTTGAAGGTGTAGTAGGCGTAAGCGGCGGTAAAGAGATAGAGAGAGATGCGCATGGCTGGCTCCAGATGTTCAAAAGGTGTGGAACGAGAACCTGACCGGGACGGATGATCCGGCCGGGACGCGGAGGGCCCCGGCCGGAGATGTGCGCTACTTGGGAACGAGTTCGCTCCAGCTCTGGCTCACCGGATAGACCCGGCCATTGGGATCGTAGTTATGGTCCTGGTTCTGGATGATGGTGCTGCCATCCGAAGAGACCCAGGTGTGGTTGTACTGGTTACTGACCTCGTAGGATTTTCCGTTGGCGGGATTGGTTACCACCTGGCGGTCCAGCGAGTAGCGAACCGTGGCCTGGGCGCTTTCATGCATGGCATCCTGACGGGCGCGGTCGGCGGCGAGGGCATTATCCGTGCTTTTCCGCAGGTTGTCCTGGAACTGCTTGCCGCGCTGAATCTGACCTTCGAAATTGCGCTGGTTCTGCTGAAGGTTCGCCTGGAACTGGGCGTTGTTCTGCGCCTGGAACTTCTGGAAGTTGGCCTGCATGTCGGCCACTACGCGATTATCCCAGTCGTGATTGATCTGGAGTCCCTTGTAGAAATCCTTGTACTGCGGCAGAGCCATGAACTCATCGAGATGGCCTTGCGGAGCGCGGGTGATGTACGTGCCGCGGGAAGTACATGTGCGCCGCCGGTAGGAGGGCTGCGCAAACATGGCGATAGATTGCGTCTCCAGGCAATCGATCACGGAGACGACCTGCTCCTCGATCTGATGCCCGTCGCGCTCAAATTGAACGCGCATGATGGCGCCTTCGAGGGACAGCGTCTGGGGCTTCTGACCGTATTGCCGGGCCATTTCAGCGTTCTGCTGACGCTTCTTCTCAAGTTGCTCAGCCAGCTTGGCCTGTCCCTCGGGCTCGGGGGGCTTCACAGACACAATCTTGAATTTCCCATCGGGATGGAGATTGGGCACCGCCATCTTGGTCAAGAAGTCAGCCGCCGTCGCGATGTCAACGGAAGGGCAACCCTGCTTCTCCATGATTGCCTTCAAGCCTGCGCCGTCGGTCCAGGTCCATGTGACGCCGGGCAGTTGCACGAGGGTGGTGAGGCCATCGGGACTCTGAACGGTGTACTTGAGGCCCGCGCCGCCGGAGTGGCATCCTGGGTCGCGGGCAATGGTGCCGGCAAATTTCCAGTCGGAAGGAACTTCAAGGGTGTAGGCGGTCATCTGGTATTGCGGATCAGGGATGTCAGCCTTGCGCATGCTGGACCATGAGGACTTGCCCTCATGAGCCGGGGCATCATGCGCTGGGGCGGACTCCTCGGGCGGGGCGGCCTGAATGGTTTGCACCTTGGAATCGAACTCCTGCGCGGTAATGACGCCGCTGTCGCGCAGATCCTTGAGGGCGGCGATCTTGCTCTGCTGGGCTGCGGATGAGCGGCTCTTCTGTTGGGTGTGGATGACTCCCGCGCCGACAAGGACGACCAACGCGAGGCCAGCCAATACCGCGAGTTTGTACTTCGTAAGCAATTCGTTCATCTCGTTGACTCCTGCGTGGCGGCCAGTGATGGCGCGCCCAAGCACTTTAGTGTTAGCCCGGTTTGTGGATCTTGAAACGCGCGGTCCTGCTTGGCGCGAGTTGTAGGATTCAGCATCTCTGTAATTGGTTTTACCTGGCTGCCATTGAATGCAAAGAGTGCGCGGCGAGCAGTTTCTGCGTTCATGGCGAATCTCCTGCTTGGTACGCGTCAGGAGCATGAAAACTGCGTCAACTATTTTTTCTGGCGGGAGGACAGGCAGAGTTTAGGGTCAACTCCATGGGAGAGTGGCGCTGGCGAGAGCGTGAGATCAGGCGCGGGAGCGACAAGCTAAAGCTTGGGTTTGGAGACTATTTTTGACGCGCGTTCAGCTTGTCGAGTGCGTGCTTTAGCTGCTCAAGCTTCTGCCCTGCCTCGCCGAGTTTGCCTTCCGAAGTCAGGCGCTGGTAGTCGGCAAGATTCTTGGCGGCTTCCGCAATGAGCGAATTGAGATCGCTTGATGGTTGAGCAGGAATCGCGGATGGGGACGCGTGAGGCGTCGGCTCCGCGGTGGCAGCGGCGGCACTGGTGGAAGAAACCGCTCCACCAAAAAGTCCAGCCATCGCCGACTCAAAGGTTGGCCCGTAGGCGAGACGATCCTGCAGGGCAAGCACGACGAGACGCAGCTCCGGCATGGGACTGCGGTCGGCTTGCAGGTAGATCGGCTCGGCATACAGCAGCGCCTTGCCGGTGGGAATCACGAGCAAGGTTCCGCGACGAACGTGCGAGCCTTGCTGATTCCACAAGGTCAACTGTCCGGAGAGCTGCGCGTTTTGATCGATTCGCGCTTCGATTTGCAGCGGTCCATCGACCAGTTTGGTTTTGGGAAAGTCGTAAACAACCGCTTTGCCGTACTGTGCGCCATCACTGCGGCCAGCAATCCATCCAATTAGATTATTTCGGTTGGCCGGCGTGAAAGGCAGAATCTCGGCGAACTCCTCGCCGGATTCGCCGGGCAATTTCATCATCACAAAGTTCGGCTGCATGGTCTGCGTGGTTTGCTCGCCACCCGCACCCAAGCCGACTTCGGTGGCAACCGTCCATAGATCCTCACGGTTGTAGAACGCTCCCTCATTGGTCATGTGATAGAGACCGTACACTTCGGCCTGGAGTTTCAGCAGCAACTCGGGGTAGCGAACATGTTTGCGCAATCCGGCCGGCATGGAGGAAGCATCCTTGAACAGACTTGGGAAGATGCGGCGGTAGGCGGCGATGATTGGATCTTCGTTATCGAAGACGTAAAACGTTGTGGTGCCATCGTAGGCGTCGATCACAACCTTTACGCTATTCCTCATGTAGTTGATGAGGGTTCGATCCAGATGATAATGACTTGAATAGGGATAACTGTCTGAAACCGTGAAAGCATCCATGATCCAGGAGAGACGGCCATCGTCGCCGATCACGATGTAGGGATCAGAATCGTAGGTGAGGAACGGCGCTAAAGCGGTTACACGATCACGCACGTTACGCCGCATCAGCAACCGGCTGTCGCTGGTTACATCATCGCTGAATGGCAGCTTCGAGATGTCGCCGCGCTCGAAGGCAATGGCGATACGGCGCAGGAAACCGCCTAGGACGATGCCACCGCTACCCTGGTAAGAGGTGAGGCTGTTGGTTGGACCTTGCGGATAGTCGAATTCCTTCTGGCGCGTCTTTACGTACACGTCCGCGTTCGTCAGTTCGCCGAAATAGATTTCAGGGCGGGTTACGGTGAGACCGGGCACGGTGCTCTGCACGGGCATGTTGCTCAGCATCAGCGTCGGCAGCCCCTCGGCGGTGAAGCCGTTCACGGAGTTCATGGTGATGCCGTAGCCGTGAGTGTAGATCAGCTTTTCGTTGATCCAGTTGCGGCTGCTGCCGGGAAGCTTTTCAATATTCAGTTCGCGGGCGGCGAGCATGACCTGGCGGCTCATGCCGTCGATCTCATATCGATCAATGTCGATATCGGGGAAATCGTAATAGGTGCGGATTTCCTGAATCTGACGCAGAGTGTCCTGTAGCGCATGCCAATCCCAGAGGCGGATATTTTGAAGCGTGGCCTGATTGTTCGCGGCGTCTGCGGCCTCGACGGTGGTTTCGGCAGGAAACTCGCGCTGGGTAAAGCGGTCCAGTCCGTACGCCTGGCGGGTCAGTTCGATGTTGTGGGTGATAAAAGGCTGCTCGCGAACCAGTTCATTGGGCTTCACGATAAAGCTGCCGACGTACCATCCCGCTATCTGAAGCACAAAGAAACAAACCGCCGCCGGAACCACGGCGACAACAAGCCTGCGTCCGGCGGGCAACACGGTCAATGCGTTTGCAATTGCGACTCCCGCGCCCACAACGAGCGCCGCACAGACGACGAGCATGCCATTCAGCATGACGTGCGCGTCCACGTAGGTAACGCCGCTAAAGATTGCGTGGGCCTCCAGCAGTTGCTCGAATCTGCTGATATACAGGCGCACCGCTAGGAGCAGCAACAGAGCCGCAAATGTGATGGAGAATCCACGCCAGGGCAGAGGGATGTAGCTGTCATGACGGGTGGCGAGGGCGCGCGAACCGCCGCTCATCAGGATAAAAAAGGCGGAGAGCGCGCAAACCACCACGGCCAGAAATAACAGCCAGCCAGCGATAAGCTGCCAGGCGGGCAGGGTGAAGAGATAGAAGTCCAGCGGCCTGCCAAAGATGGGGTCCAGCACGCCGCCCGTGGCGCGCGGCGCATACCAGTAGAGAGCGAGCGTTGGCCACTCCGCCATCATGCCGGCACCGGTGGCAAGCGCGATGAAGAGCGACACGCCCGGTCCGATGACGCGGAGAACGGCGTTGACCGGCAGTTGCACCGGTTGTCCCCCGATGAGGATGGTATGACTGCCAGGTAAGGCGGCGAGGCTTGCCCGTTTCAGGGCCAGAAACGATCCATACAGGATGAACAATGTGGCCGCGGCGAACGAGGTGGAAACCACCCATTGCAGACTCAGGGTCTTCCAGAACACTCCCCCGTAGCCGAGAGAGCGGAACCAGAGCACATCCACGTAATACGATACGGCAATCCGTCCACCGAATGCGATGACGGCGAGAATGGCGAGAAGTAAGAAGAAGCGTCGACCGCGCCGCTGCGGCTGAGTGTGGGGCCAGTCGATCGAATTGGGCATTGCGCTAACCTGCTTTAGCTGGCATTTCCGTGAGCGGATATGCTTGCGTGGGTATTCTACATTTTCCTGAAGAAGAGCGGATAGAGACGGGTACGCCGAGGAAGCGGTTGACGAAGTACGGTGCTGACGGTGGCATCCGATCGCACATCTGCCCCTCGCTTTAAGTCTGGCGCGCTTTTGACCGTGGTCTATCTTGCACAGACTTCAAAACCCCCTCGATGACAATATCTCTATCGGTCGAAAAGGAAAATCAGGACGGAGAGCGGAGATATTGATGTACTTCAATGGCCATCACAGCCCGATGGGTTTGCGCCGGTCCGTGATTACACTGGTGGTGGGACTTTGTCTTGTCTCTTCAACGAGAGGTCAAAGTTCGCAGCCATCTGCCGCCGCACTGATGAATGAAGTTGTGGCAAACGAACTGACGGATCGTGTGCAGCAGCGGAAGTGGTCCTATCTGATCGACAGGCGAGACGGGAAGCAGATACTTACCGAACATCAGGTGGACACGAAGGACGGCCCACTCTACCGTGTACTTGCAATTGACGGCACACCGCTCAATCCAAGCCAGCGGCAGCAGGACAACGCGCGCATGGATCGCCTTTTGCATGATCCGGTTCTGCAGTTGAAGTTGAAGCTGGAACAGGAGGAAGACGAGACGAAGCTGGAGAAGGTGCTTCGCCTGATGCCACAAGCTTTTCTGTATGACTACGATGGCGTTGAGGGAAATCTTCTAAGAATCAAGTTCCGCCCCAACACCAACTACACTCCTCCAACCTACGAAGCTCGGGTGGTCCATAGCTTGGCCGGAACTGTCTTTATCGATTCGCAGCACAAACGCCTGGCAAAGTTCTCTGGCCGACTCATGGACCGTGTGGAGTTTGGATACGGGTTCCTGGGGTACATCGACAAAGGCGGCACAATCGAAATTGGACGTGTACAGGTGGATACCTCAGAGTGGAAGACGACCTTTGTCAATATTCAATTGTCGGGACGGCTGGTGTTCTTCAAGACTATCAGCAAACAAGAGTACGAGACCCGGTCGGATTTTCGTGCCGTACCGGGTGATCTCAGCCTGTTGGCGGCGAGCCAGTTGCTTGCTCGCTAGAACATTTCTGTTGTGGCCGTCCACTCAGAACTCGTAATGCACAGCAAACGTGTAGACAATGTGAGCCGCTCCGGCAAAACCGCGCACATGGCGCGGTATACCCCTCCCCCCTATATTTCCCGGCAAAAATTTGAAAACAGGGAGGTTATCCCGGTTTTCTATGCCCTATATTCAGGATAGCAAACTGGAGGGGTGATCCCCTCAGCAGAGGGAAAACTCTATTTGGTGTGGAATGAGGAGGTTGGGGGAAATGCGAAAGAAAAAGGGCTTGACAGGGTGCGGAGGGGGATATGGAGACTGAAAAGACCCACATCAAAGCGTGGTGGACTCCGCCGGGCGGAGGCTCCCAGGCATGGCTCCGGGTTACCTTTCGCTATTCAAACATCGCCAAGTAACTCACTATCCTGAGACATGCAGTGGCGGACGCGCTGGCACAACGTTCGGATACGCGGGCGGATGGGAACTTGGAACGCGCTTCGCGCGGCTTCCATCGGTCCCACCTTCGTTTGCCAAAAGAGGCAAGCGAAGATGGGGCACCCGCGTCGGGCAGCGAAATATCGAGATGTGGGCCACCGGCGCCGTTTTATGATCATCCAACGACCACCGGGAACAGGCCAGCGGATTGCCGGGCGCGATGCGTTACTCACAACAACAGCGAGGTTCATTCTGATTATGGCGGGACGAATCGTAGGAATCGGAGGCGTGTTCTTCAAATCGCCGGACGCGACGGCGCTGCGGAGTTGGTATGAACAACACCTCGGCATCAGCGCGTCAAGCGACGGCGCGATATTCCCCTGGCTTTCAAAAGGCGACCCCGCAGGCGAGCACATGACGGTGTGGAGCGTCTTTCCGTCCACGTCGCGCTATATGGATCAGCCGTTCATGATCAACTACATTGTCGAGGGATTGGACGAGTTGCTCGATACGCTCGGCGCGCAAGGCGTGCGTATCGATCCGAAGCGGGAGAACCACGATTACGGGCAATTCGCGTGGATTTACGATTTGGATGGAAATAAGATCGAACTGTGGGAGCCGCCGGGAAATCCACGGTAGCTTCTCCTGAGATCAGGCGCGAAAATCTGCGCCAAGTATCTCCTTCCGCGGCGGCGTTTGGTGATCATCCAAGGGCCACGCGCGAACAGCCCCAGAGTTGGAACAAACTACGCCAACTCTGGGCCACCAGCCCAACATCCCAGCCTCCTTGTTAAGTTGAGAGCTTCCGAGTGAGGAAGCTCACCTCACGTTTTATAGATCTATTCGCAGCCGCACGGGTCAAAGTACTTGGGATCGTTTAAGAATGCCATTTCGGCGAATCCGGCGTGGAGTTTTACGCAATGCTCCGTGCCGGTAGGCAGGCAGTATCGATCTCCCTTGGTGTACGATTTCGTTCCTTCACTGGTGGTGATGTCGACCTGTCCCTCGAGGACCACTGCAAACTGGGCGGCGTGCGCATGGCCCGGATAATCGAGGTCCCGCTCAGCCGTGAGGTAGTAGACGAGATGCGACTCGGCCTTGGAGAGGTAAATGGTCACTCCGCCTGGGACTTCGATTTTGGGCAGGTCCTTGATTTCCGCTGGAAAAATGCTGCTCAACACAATTGCACTTCCTTTCTGATCGGGGCGACGACTTCGCCACTGGTGTGATACTAGACGCAGGCACTTTGCGAGTCGTATACAGCCGGAGAAACTCTGTGTACAATCGGGTACATATGTTTTGGAGCGCCCGATTAGAGCTGAATGAGTCCACTGAATGGCATTCCCATGAAGTGTTCGAGATCGTTTTCTGTATTTCCGGAACCGGATCATTGATGGTCGAGAATCGGTGTCTCAATCTGACGTCAGATCGATTGATCCTGGTGGTTCCCAATACGAGCCACCGTTTTCTCTTCGAGAATAGAGAATCCGCAACTCTGAAAATTGTGTGCGTCACGTCGCAAGATCAGGCGCTGTATTTGTCACCTGTTCAGGCTGCAATTTTGGAGAGCTTGCGATCGCGCGGATGTGTGTTCAGCGATGGCTTTGGAATTCCAGTGCTGAGAGAGCTTGCCCAATCAATTCCAGAAGGGACTGTGGTTGGGGATAGGCGTGAAGTATTGACCGTGTGGGGCATCGTGAGTCTACTGCTCGCATCGCAGGCTGGTGCCTGCGATGATCACTCTCCATACGGCCTAACACGGCACAGGAACAAGATGGAACAGGTATGCACGTGGCTGAATGAACACTTGAATGACGAGATGAACTTGGACGAGATAGCCTCCACTTTTGCTCTGTCGCGAAGTTTGCTGACAAGATCGTTCCGGCAATACACCGGTACGAGTATCGTGGAGTATGTGAATTCTCGGAGACTTGAAAAGGCCGCAGTTCTTCTGACTTCCATGGCTGATGGAAACATCGCGCATGCAGCGATGGAAAGTGGGTTTTCAAATCTTAGCCATTTCCATCGTCTTTTCAAGTCCACCTACGGTCTTACCCCAGCTGAATTTCGCAGAAATTTCAGCAATTAGAAGCCCTTCGCGTTCCGAAGCAAACACGGTGCCGGCGGTGGCTCGCGACCTACCCTTCGGCCAGCGGCGTGAGCTGTGCCGGTTCTTCTAGGATGTCGAGAAGCGCTTGTGCGCAATAGACGCGGTCGCGCTTCGCTTCGGAAGTCTGCTGCACAATGCCATTCCTCTCCAACCGCTCGATCGCTCTCTGTGCCGTGGTGAATGCCAGCTTCAAGTCCCGAGCCACGCCGGTCGTCGTGATGAACGGATTAGCCGGGTGCCCCACCTTCGCGCCGCGCTTTCCGGCGTTAAGGTGGGAAGCAGCGCAGTCCATCCATGCAGAGTCCCCGATTTGCCTTTCCGCGTTTAAGCTCTTGTCGTAAGGTGATTCGCATGACGCAAGGGTTGATACGACTGCATCATTCCGGGCAGTCTCATTTTGTAACCTTCAGTTGCTATCGAAGGCAGGCGCGGTTGAATGCCGCGGCGATATGCGCGCTGTTTCTCGAAGCTCTGGAGAAGACTCGTCAGCAATTTTCTCTGCGCGTCTACGGATACGTTGTCATGCCCGAGCACATCCACCTGCTCCTTGGTGAACCCGGCTCCGGCTCGTTGGCCGATGCCATTCATTTCCTGAAGCTGTCATCCGCCAAGCAATCGATCTCCGAGGAGCACGTTGACAGCGGGCACTTCTGGCAGAAGCGCTACTATGACCGCAACATTCGCAGTTCCTCCGACTTAGTGGAGAAGCTCCGCTACA
>Ga0302320_10004479_pt1 | contig 31731 bp, 25 predicted proteins | sample Bog_T0_3_FD_202130 | JGI IMG/M metagenome (GOLD analysis project Ga0302320, IMG submission 202130) | Peat permafrost microbial communities from Stordalen Mire near Abisko, Sweden - Bog_T0_3 | ecosystem: Environmental > Terrestrial > Soil > Wetlands > Peat | place: Sweden: Abisko, Stordalen Mire... | reverse complement strand
CCGGTTTGCCCGATGACTACTTAAAGGCCCACCAGAGTACCGCCAGCCCCACCACGATTCGATAAACGGCAAAGGGGACAAAACCGCGCGTGCGTACCCAGTTCATGAACCACGCCACAACGCCGTAGGCCACCACGAAGCTGATCACAAAGCCGATTGCCAGGGTGACCCAGTTCTGCGAGGTCATGGTCAGGTGTCCGATTGCAGCAGCCTCGCCATGATGCGGACGCACGCTCCTGAACAGGTCATAGAAGGTCGCCACCACCATGGTTGGAATCGAGAGGAAGAAGGAGAATTCCAGCGCCGCCGAACGCGACATGCCGCCCAATTGCCCAGCCGCAATGGTGGACATTGAGCGCGAGGTTCCGGGGAAGACCGCCGAAAGCGTCTGGCAGAGGCCGATCCAGATCGCCTGTCCGAGTGTCATTTCTTCCACATGGTTGGTGTGAGTCGCCAGCGCTCCGCGAGTGTAGAGCGCATCGATGACCCACATAACCGCGCCGCCAATCACCAGCGCAGAACCCATGATCACCAGGCTCTCCAGGTGCTTGCCGATCACCTTCGTGAGCAAGAATGCCGGAGCCGCCGTGCACACAAACGCAATCGCCGTCAGGGTCAGCGGATGAGTGACAACGGTGCGGTCGCCCCGCTCGCCATTCGGAAAAGTTGCCACGAACTTTGCGATGCGCTCCCGGAAGTAAATGGGCAGGGTAAGGATCGCGCCCAACTGGATCACAATGGCAAACATCTTCCAGTAACCATCGTCGAGAGCAATGCCCAGCAATGACTGGCAGATGCGGAGATGCGCGGTGGAACTGACCGGAAGAAACTCCGTCAGCCCCTCAACAACTCCAAAGATGAGAGCGAGAATGTATGGGTGCATGGTGGTAGTTCAAGTTTATCAGCTTGCGAAACGGAAGGTGAATTGAGCGCTGCTGTGAGCCGAGGGTGGCCCACTCAACGTTCTTTCCGTTGAGTGGGGTAGTTGATTGGGATCGGGCTCCCGCCATTGATAAAGCCCTTCTCAAGCCAAAAAAGAAGGCTTGAACGGGCCGCCCGGGCACACCAAACAGACGCACGCAGGCTGCGTTGGGCGAGCAAATCTGCTTTTTCTCCGCGATACGTGGGTATAGTTATCGTCCCTCCAGCAGCTCCGCCACTTGATGCGGATCGGCATTGCCGCCGCTGATGATTGCAACCGTTTTCCGGCTCGCGGGCAACTCCGTGCGGTGGAACATCCAGGCCGCCATGGTCACTGCGCCGCTGGGCTCCGTCATCAGCCGCGCGCCGGTGATGATCTGCCGCATTGCCTGGAGAATCTCACCCTCGCTGACCGTTACCACGCCATCGAGATACTTTGTGAGATGCTCGAAATTATTCTTGCCGATGCTCTGGGTGCGTAGTCCATCGGCCACAGTGCTGGCTGCGCTTTTGGCTTCGATGCGCACGATGTGCCCTTGGCGCAGACTCTGTTGAGCATCGTTGGCGAGCGCTGGTTCCACGCCAATCACCTTGGCGCTGCTGGAACTCAGTTTTAATGCGGCGGCCACGCCGCTGGAGAGTCCGCCGCCGCCCACCGGGACCAGTACCAGTTCCACGTCCGGCAGATCTTCGAGAATCTCAAGCCCTGCCGTGCCCTGCCCGGCGATGATATGGGGATCGTCATAGGGCGGGATCACCACGTAACCGTGTGTACGGGCTAGTTCGAGCGCCTTGTCGCGCCGCTCCTCGCTGCCGCTGCCGACCGTAACGATCTCCGCGCCGAGAGCCGCCGTGGCATCCAATTTCACCTTGGGAGCCGTGCCAGGCATCACGATTACCGCACGCACTCCCAAGGCGCGGGCGGCGTAGGCCACGCCTTGCGCATGGTTCCCCGAGGAGTAGGTGATCACGCCTCGCGCGCGCTGTTCCGCCGTCAGGGAAGAGACTTTGTTGTATGCGCCGCGCAGCTTGAAACTGCCGATTGGTTGCAGGCTCTCGGCCTTGAAATAAAGTTCCTCGGCGCTCGAATCCGAGCCCCCTCCAAAGTAGCGCACCAGCGGAGTATGCACCGTGACGCCCTTCAGCCGCGCCCGCGCTTCCAGCAAATCTGTAAGTGTGATCATGGTATGTGCCGTCGGTCCTAGGGATGCTGCGCGCTCGCCGTATCCAGCGAGTCCAGCATCACTTTCATCCAATGTATCAGCCTTAGTTTGTCCATGGTGGTTGCGCCGCCTACTTCCACGTGGCCTATGGCGGGAGAGATCAACGCTGCCTTCAACGCGTCCTTTGGTAAGTCGTGCTCCAGCCACAAGGTTTCGGTTGGGGGCACCACGTTGTCAGCCGATCCGTGCAGCAGAAAAACCGGGACATGGACCTTTGCCAGATAGTAATGCGGCGATGATGCGTCAAGTTCGGGACGTAACTGCGCCAGTTCGCGCTGGGTATCGGCGACCAGAGATTTTGTGTCATGCGCAAAAAGCAGGGCCATGCGGGCCTGTCCCTGCGGACTCAATTTTGCGGCCTCAGCATGCGCCTCAGGGACGTTCTCCCAAAGCAGTGTGCGCAACGTAATGCGCGCTTGAGGCACGTCGGCTGGCGTAAAGAAGGCCGTGGCGTGGGAGTACGCGGTTACCAGCGAGCCGTACTCGTGCGCCTTCATTTTCAGCACCGTTCCGTCGGGAGCAACGGTCTCATCCGTCTCGAAAAAATCGAGCACGCGGCTCAAATCGTCATGCGCGCCGATGGCAATCACTGCGGAGAGCTGTTGCTGAACCGCCGGATCGCTGGCTGCAATTAATGACATGCCGCCCGCGAAGCTCAATCCCAGCAGCCCGACTTTAGGAGCGCCACTGCGCCGCACCAATTCATGCACCGCGTCGCCGATGACAGTCGCCGAACTTTTTGTGATGTTGTAATCGGCCAGGACGTCCACTTGCGGAGTCAGCACAAGGTATCCATGCGAGGCCAGGGCCCGTGCAAATCGCCGCAGCCGAGGCTCGTCCATTCCCAGATGATGCACGCCGGGAACCACCACCAGGGCGCTTGGGTGTGCAATGCCCACCGGATGATAGATCCGCGCCCGCTCGGTGACCGTCGAGGGGAAGGTGATCTCTTCTTCGACCACGGGGTTCGAATCGAAGTCGGACATGGCCGACTCAGGCATGTCGGCAATCACCATCAGAATAGAAGTCGCGCGCAGATGGTTATAGGCCGTCGGCGTCAACGCGAGAAAGAGTATCAGCAAAAAGGGAAGCGCTAGCAGAATGCGGGAATAGGGTTTTGGTGAAGGCATTGGCCGTAGCGCGGGTTGAGCGGATGATTGCTCCGGGATGATTGCGGGAGACATAGAACCGTTGTATCGCGCTTGGCCCGTGTAAGGGAAGTCCAAGCAGTTCGGTTCTTCATTTTTTTCACGCGCTATTTTTTCACGCTGTGAACAAGTTTGCATCTAGAGGACGGCGCAGCGGGAGAGCAGTTCCAACTGCAAAAGCAACGCCGTTGCAGAGCTGAAGGACATCGGTTCCCACATTCGCTAAAAGCGGGCGGATGTGGGAAACCTGGGATTTCTTGCGCAAGCAATCAAATTTCAACGATGACAGGGATGATCAAAGGCCGCCGCTGCGTGTTGCGGTTAATGTAGCGCTTCAGGTCCACGCGAATTTTTTCTTTGATCACCCCGTAATCGGCGACTTCTTCCTTGGTCGAGTGTTCAAGCGTGCGCAGGACAGTGCTTCGCGCTTCTTCCACAAAACCGTTGTCGTCTGGCGCTCCGGCAAAGCCACGCATCACGATCTCCGGTGAGCCTTCCAGCTTTCCGGTCACTTTGTTGAGGGCAAGAATCGGCATCACGAATCCGTCTTCGCTCAGGTGCGTGCGGTCGCGGATGATCAGCTCCTCAACCACATCCGAGTTCGATCCCGAGTCAATGCAGACGCGGCCTACCGGGGCAACGCCGACGCGGCGCGCGCCCATTTCGTCGAATTCCAGAATGTCTCCGGTTTCGATCATGATTACGTTCCCCACAGCGCCCTTCATGCCGCCCGCCAGTTCCGCGTGCTGCTTGAGCTGGCGATACTCTCCGTGGATCGGAATGAAGTAGCGTGGCCGCACCAGGTTGATAATCAGCTTCAATTCTTCCTGGCTGGCATGTCCGCTGACGTGTACCGGCGGCTTGGAGCCGTCGTCGTAGATCACCTTGGCATCGCGCCGGAAGAGGTGGTCAATCACGCGGTAAATTGCTTTCTCGTTCCCCGGAATTACCCGTGAGCTGAGGACGACCGTGTCGCCCGCCTCGATCTTGGCGTGACGATGATTGTCCACCGCGGCCCGCGAAAGCGCGCTCATCGGTTCGCCCTGGGTGCCGCTGATCATGATCATGACCTGCTCGGGCGGATAGTCGCGAATTTGTCCTGGGGCGATAAAGACGGAATTGGGTAACGTGATAATTCCCAGATCCTGTGCAATTTCCGTTGATTCGGTAATGCTGCGCCCGACCAAGGCAACCTTGCGATGGAACTGGTGCGCCATCTCGCACGCCATCTTGATACGGTGAACCGAGGAAGAGAAGCAGGAGACGAACAGCTTCCGCTTGGCGTGGACGAAAATCTCTTCGAACTTAGGACGAACCACGCGCTCGCTGGGAGTGTATCCGGCTCGCTCGACGTTCGTGGAATCCTGCAACAGGGCCAGCACGCCCTCCTTGCCGTATTCGGCGAAGGCGTGGAGGTCAAACAGTTTATTATCCGTCGGCGTGAGATCGACCTTGAAATCGCCGGTGTGGATGATCACACCCAGCGGCGTATGCACCGCGATCGAGACAGGGCCGACGATGGAGTGGGTGACTTGGATGGGATTGATCGTGAATGGACCGAGTTGGAAGCGTTTACCCGGCACCATTTCGTTCAATTCGGCATCGTCCAGCAGGCCGCGTTCTTCGAGCTTGTCTTCCACGTAGGCCAGGGTGAATTCCGTGGCGTAGATGGGCACGTTCAACTGGGAGATCAGCCAGGGAATGCCGCCTATGTGGTCCTCGTGCCCATGCGTGAGCAGCACGCCGCGCACTTTTTCGCGGTTTTGAATCAGGTAGGTAAGGGCGGGAACGACGACGTCAACGCCGAGTAATTCATCCTCGGGGAACATCATTCCTGCATCGATGACGATGATGTCGTCATTCCAACGGATGGCCATGCAGTTCATTCCGAACTCGCCGAGACCACCTAGAGGTACTATGTGAAGTTTTCCTGCGGGCATGTCTTTCGATGCTAGCACATGCAGGGAGGTGTGGCAGAATTCTCATATCCGGCGCCGCACATATTCCTACCGGCGGAATTACCTTTGTGCCACCTTTTTCAAGCTGCGGCATCCGATACACTAGTGTGCTATGTATGAACCCGTAGAGAACCATTCGTGGATTGCCCGGCGCATGGAGGACGTTTTCAAGTCCGCGCTTGCCCGCGCCTATGAGACCGTGCGCGTCCATCCGGATGAGTACCTTATGCACCTCCGCATGGCCCACGGCGTCCCCGTAGTGAGCTATGAGGGATTATTTACGGTTCCCTTGGCCGAACTCGATTCCATCGCCATGCAGACCGTGAGAGGAGGCATGAAGATGGCGGGAGCCGAAGGAGCGGGTTTCGGACTTGGCGGTTTTGCCACGATTGTGCCCGATCTTGGAGTTCTCTCCGCTATCACCATGCGCACGGTGCAAAAGCTCAGCCTCATCTATGGCTTCCAGTTCAATACGGATGAAGAAATTGCGGAACTCTGGATAGCCGCGGCCACCGCCGCAGGAGTGGACATCAGCAAGGAATTGCTGGAGAGGACCGTGGTGAAGAGCTTTGTGCAACGGGTCATCGGGCGCATTGCCGCACAATTCAGTGCGGAGTTCGCCGAAAAAATAGTCGCCCGGGCGATTCCAATCGTCAGTTCAGCGGTTGGGGGAATCATGAATTATTATTTTGTCCGCGCCTGGGGACGGCGTGCCTTGAATCACTTCCGCCAGCGCCATATCGATGAGCGTAACCGCCGCGCTCATCCTATCCTGCTCGCCTCCGTGCCGGCATCGAACGAATGAACTTCTAGCGCACCGACACCGGGCGCTCTTTCATCAGAGCCAGGAATCGCTGGTCGTTTCGCACCTGCGCAAAATCCTTGTCGCGATACACATCGTCGATCTTTGGATAACCGTCTTCCATTGCGCTGCGCAGGAAGTGCAGGGTGCGATCGACATCGCCCGTGGTGGCGAACAGACGCGCCATCACGAACGAAAACTCAGCCCGGTCCTTTGGCGGCATGTGCGCGTTAATGCCGTTCTGCGAAGTGTGCTCGAAGAACGAGTTGTCCAGTTCAAAGGCCTTGCGATACTCGGCAAGCCCGAGTTCATACTGGTTCGTGTCCATCAAGGTTGCCGCCAGATTATTGTGATACGAGGCAAAATCGGGGTTAATCGAGATGGCTCGTTCATAGCTGCGGATCGCATTCTCAAACTTGCGCCGCATGTAGAAGCTCACGCCAAGATTGTTCCAGGCTTCCGCGAAATTCTTATTCTTATGGAGTGCCTTCCTGGCGGCCTTTGCAGCTTCCGATGGGTGCTTTAGCATCAATTCCGAGATGGCAATCTTGTTGTAGTAGCTGGCGCTCGCTTGTTTCCGGATCGCCTCGCGGTAGCAGTCCAGCGCTGACAAGTAATCCCTTACCCGGCGAAACTGGTCTCCCATTTCATCAAGTTGGCTGGCGGGCATGGCGCGCATTTCAGCCAGCGTCGGCAGGACCATGGAAATAGATTGATCTGCGGATGGGCCAGAAGTAGTTTGAGTCTGCGGACCGTCAGCCGCGCACAGCGGGAGCAGGCCGAACAATGCGAGGCCCGCGATATAGCAAAGAGGACGAAAAGCCATCTTCCACACCCCCAGCGGCTCTGGAATTACTCTCAGAGTTGCCATCCAGCGTGCTGAGAATATTAGACCTATCTGGAGTCGGAATCGTTTCCGTCTTGATTTTTATTTTTATCCTGGTCCTTGCCGTCTCCGCCAAATATTCCAGTAACCTTCCCCCAGAATCCTCTTTTCTTCTCCTCCTGAGTAGCTTGACGCGGTTGGTTCGGCGCCAACGCTCGTCCGGGTTGGTTCACGGGCGGCGGAGCGGGGGGCGCGCTTCCAAATATTTTCTGGAACACGTTGCGCTGATCAGTTCGGTCGCAGGTTTCTTTCGGCTCCGAGCCCTCTACAAAGGCTGGGTCGTAGGAGTCCGGGCAGCTTGCGGTAGCCAGCAGATTGGTGGTTTTGTCCAGGGAGACGGTGACTACGCCACTGGGCGGAGTGAAGCTGGCTGTGTTGCTGTATTGCGGCAGGCGCACGGCCTTCTTCATGAACTCTGCCCAGATTGGCCCTGCCGTGGAACCCCCGGCCAGCTTCAGATCGCTATAGTCGTCATACCCGACCCACACAATGCAGAGCAGGTTGCTGGTATAGCCTGCGAACCACGCATCGTGCGAGGTGCCGGTCTTGCCCGCAGCCGGGGCCGTGAAGCCGCGCGCTCGAACCGTGTAGCCCGTGCCATGATCGATCACGTTCTGCATCATGTTTGTGACCACATAGGCCACGCGCGGGTCCAGCACCGGACGCTTGCCATTGTGGAAGTCTTCCACCACGTCGCCATTCGCGGTGCGTATCGCTCGAATCATCAGCGGATCAACGCGCACGCCATTGTCGGCCAGCACCGTGTATGCTCCCGCCATTTCTATGGGACTCGCGTCATAGGCTCCGAGCGCGGCTGCCGGAGTCGCCCTTACGCTCGCAATTCCAGCATCCCTTGCCAGCGCTGCCACCTTGTCATAGCCGATCATCTGAGCCATCTTCACGGTGGCGTTGTTCAGTGACATCTGCAGCGCATAGCGCGCCGTGACCTGGCCGTGATACTCGTCCTTGTAGTTGCGGGGATCGTACTCCTTGCCGTCGAATTCAAAGGTCGTGGGAGTATCGTCTATCAGTGAAACCTGAGTGAACACCGGATCGGAGTTTTGCGCCGTCAGCGCCGAGTTCATCGCCGCCGCATAGACGAACGGCTTGAAAATAGATCCCGTCGGACGCTTTGCGACCGCATGATTCAACTGGCTGAAGCCGTAATTTCTGCCTCCCACCAACGCCAGCACCTCTCCGGTGTGCGGGTCCAGCGCTACCAGCGCGACCTGCGGAACCGGTCCGCTTAGCTGCGTTGTTTCGACTTTTGCGTCTTTGCCCGCGCCTACCTTCGTGCGCCGGGTGCGCTGCCTTGCCACCTGTTCGTCGACCAGTTTCATGCCTTCTGCCACCGCCTCGGCCGCTGCGTGCTGTAGGTCTGGGTCGAGGGTGGTGTAGATGCGGTAGGCATTCTCGTTAAGGTCGGATTCCGAGTGCTTGCTCCCCAGAGCGTCTTTCACCATGTCCACAAAATATGGGGCGTCGCTGGCCTCCACGTTAGGCGCGCTCAGCTTGAGCGGGGCAGCCTTGGCCGCTTCGCACTGCTCGCGCGTGATCGCGCCGGTCTCCACCATCGACTCGAGCACCACATTGCGCCGCTCCATCACCTTTTCGGGACGCTTGTAGGGATTCCACATGTTAGGCGATTGAATGATGCCGGCGATCATCGCCGCCTCGGGAAGCGTGATCTCCTTGATGTCTTTGCCGAAGTAGGATCGCGATGCCTCGCCAAATCCGTTGATCGAGAATGACCCGCGCTGCCCCAGGTAAACCTGGTTCGCATACAACTCGAAGATCTGCTGTTTGTTGAACTTGTGCTCCAGTTCAACGGCAATCAGCATCTCCGTCAGCTTCCGGGTGATCGTCTTTTCCGGAGTCAGAAAGAAGCCGCGCGAGATCTGCATGGTGATGGTCGATCCGCCACGACGCCTGCCTGCCCCTCGGATGTCGGTAACGAACGATCCAACCAGGCTCAGCCAGTTGATTCCGCCGTGCTCAAAGAACCTGCGGTCTTCGATGGCCACCACGGAATCCACCATCACCTTTGGCAGATCGTTGTAGGTCAAAATCTGGCGCTTGGTGCGATCCTGCCCCTGAAAGAGCGCAGTTACCAGCTCCGGTTCCAGTTCGTAGGAATCCAGCGCCGCGCCCGAATTGGTTCCGACGCCGACGATTTGCTCGACCCGGCCATCCGGTCCAACCAGAATCCTCGCCCCATCGGTTGAGTGGTAGGACTCAGGCCCCGGCATCACTTCGATTCCGCCCGAGAGCATTCGAAATGTGCCCATTGGCGAGTCTGCCCGGTTGTCGGCGTCAATATAGCCGGCGCGCCGCAACATGGTGGCTATCTGCCGGTTTGAAAACCTGTCTCCGGGATGCACTGCTACCGGACGGGCAAAAATCTTGGCCGACGTTGAAAATATCTGCCCGCTCATCTTCTTGTCGATGATGCCGTCATACTTTACGGAGAAAAACGCGAAGAGCGCCAAGAAGAGCAGCGAGACAAAAATGAATGTTACAACGGCGGCGCGAGGCAGCGAGAAGCGCGAGGGAGAGGTCGGAAATTTCAGTTTAATGGCCACGTGGATACTGCTCGTATTGTAAGGCACCATGGAGGCCCAAGAAAGCGCCCCCCAAAACACCAGCGCCGGATTATTCTTTCATGGAAGCAGTTTGCACGGGAAATGCAACGCGGATGAACCATGAAAGCTACGAAATCCGGCAAGCTGGGAATCGATACGGAACAGGCCCGGAACCTTCATTGGGCTCCGGGCCCGCGGAGTGCATTAACTCTGGCGGCTACTTCATGATGTTCTTGTTGCGGGTAGTCGTCTTGAAATTCAAGTCAAACGGATACAGGGGAACATCGACGTGTACCGAGTATTCCGCCGTAATTGCCAGCTCCCCCGGAAAGCGCTCCACCTTCAACTGATCTGGAGAAACCGGGACATCCATTGCCTGTGCCTTCTGTGCTATGGCCGTCTGCATCTCCTTATCGCTCTTCACGTAGTAGGTGTAAAACTGTGCCTGCTCTTCGAGCAAACGGCCCAGCTTGAAATCGCCCCAATACACCGGAACCACCTTGTAAATCAGAAAGCCGCCGACCAGGAGCACCAGCAATCCGAAGACGGACTTGAGCTCTTTCATGGATTTCTCCTAAGCAACAGGCTTATAAAGGTTTAGAAGGTGCGAGAGGATATCGTCAACGGCAACTTCCACGGATTGAGCCTTGGCCCGCTCGACCAGCTCCACCTTCCCCTCGGCTAATTTCTTGCCAATATTAATGCGATACGGAATGCCTACCAGGTCGGCGTCCTTGAACTTTACTCCCGGCCTTTCGTTGCGGTCGTCAAGGAGCACGTCGTATCCAGCGGCCTCCAGCTCGGCGGCAATTTTTTCGGATGCCTCGAGCAAGGTCGCATCCTTCACATTTGTCGGCACCACCACCACCGTGAACGGAGCAATTGCCGGGGCCAGCCAGAAGCCGTTGTCATCGTGGTTCTGCTCGATGCACGCAGTCAAAATGCGCTCAATCCCGATCCCATAGCTGCCCATGATGATCGTGACTTCCTTGCCATCCTTGTCCAGAACCTTGGCGCCCATGGACTCGGCGTATTTGGTTCCGAGCTTGAAGATGTGCCCGATCTCGACGGTCTTGCCCAGCTTGAGCGGTTCGCCACAGCGCGGACAGCCCTCGCCCTCCACCACGTTGCGAAGGTCGGCATGGCTGGTCACCTCAAAGTCCACGCCGGCATTCAAGCCGGTGAAATGATGGTCCTGCTCGTTGGCTCCGCCCACCAGATTTTTGTGGCCTTCGAGCGCATTGTCCATCAGCACGACGAAGTCGTTGGCATCGCCCGCATATCCGGCCTTGCCTTTGTTCTCGACGGCCTTCACCTGCGGCAATCCCACTGGCCCCAGGTATCCCGCCGGAGTGCCGAAGTACTTCACGATTTCTTCTTCCACCATGGGACGGAATTCGCGTCCGCCAATCGCTGCGGAGAGCTTCGCCTCGTTCAACTGGTCGTTGCCGCGCATCAGCACCAGCAGCGGACGGTAAATCGCCTGCCCCGTCGCTGTGGCCCCGTCGGTCAACACATAGGCCAGCGACTTCATATTGTTGTTCACGGGAGTCTTGAGGAACGCCGCCACGTCGTCAATCGTCTTTGTCCCCGGCGTGTATACCTTCTCGCGGCCTCCGCTTGCATTCCCCGGGAGATCCTCGGTGGCTACGAGCTTCGAAGTAGCTTTTTCCAAGTTCGCCGCGTACCCGCACTTTCCGCAAGAAGCCACCAGATCTTCCCCTGCGTCGGTGTAGACCATGAACTCCTGCGACTGCGATCCGCCCATCGCGCCCGAGTCTGCTTCAACGGCTACAAAGTCCAACCCGCAGCGATTGAAGATGCGGCGGTAGACCGCGTCATGCAGATCGAAGCTCTTGTCCAATCCGGCGCGGTCGATGTCAAAGGAGTAGGCGTCTTTCATGGTGAACTGGCGCACGCGGAGCAGTCCGCTCTTGGGGCGCGGCTCATCGCGGAACTTGGTCTGAATCTGGTACCAGATTTGCGGAAGCTGTTTGTAGCTGCGCAGCTCTTTGCGCGCAATGTCGGTCATAACCTCTTCGTGCGTCATGCCCAGGCAAAGGTCCGCGCCCTTGCGATCCTTGAGGCGAAACATATTTTCGCCCATTCCGTCCCAGCGCCCACTCGCCTCCCAGACCTCGCGTGGATTCAGGGCCGGGAGGAAGAATTCCTGCCCGATAGTGTCCATCTCCTCACGCACAATGTTGGTGATCTTGAGGATGCTCCTCTGGGCAAGGAACAGGTAGGAGTAAATTCCAGCCGCCAACTGCCGGATATAACCGGCGCGCACAAGAAACTTATGGCTGGCAACTTCCGCATCGGTAGGAGCTTCACGGAGCGTAGGGATGAATAACTTGGACCAGCGTTGCATAGAGTTAATTGGATTCCCGTCTTGAAATGGTGAATTCTGATTGTAACAAGTCGCGGGCCGGTGGCCCACTCTACCCTCTTTTCGTTGAGTGGGGCTGTTGCCTACGAACGGCAGTAACGCGTCGGTGGCCCACATCCGCCTTCTTTTGGCGAATGTGGGAGCGCCGGAGCGATCACACCCAAGTTTCTTGACCTTGCCCTCAGTCTTCCCGCCGTCCCGCCCAGCAGAATTCCAGGATCAGGGCACATACCAGTTGAAAATGGAATTCAAAGCACCGTATTCTGTTAAAGGATTGTTACAAACCATTAAAAGAATGTTACAAATGCGTTGCGGATTGCTCCGCCCACCAGAAAGCGACCATTGACCAGAAGAATTGCAGCCCGCTTTGGGGCGACACGTCGGAGCGGATCGCCCGTCCCGCCAGCGCATTCGCGCTTTCGCGCACTTTTAGCGAAGACTTGGGCTGGCATTCGTTTCTGCGTCGGCAACCGCTATTTTGCCTTCCTCGTTCTCATTCTGGCGCTCACGCAGGTCTTGAACAGGACCAGCAGGTTAGCTGCCATTTATGCTCATCCCCGGATTGAGCTTCCTCTGCTCCTTGCGCTCTTCTGGACGCTTAATTTCGTTCTGAGGCCGGGTAAACTTGCGCCCTTTATCGCGGCGTTCCCGATTGCAGTGTTCTATGTCGGCTACGATGTTTTCTATGTCGCGTGGGGAAACATCTTCAAGGTCATCGATGCGCAGAATCTGCCCTTATTGCTGAAGGTGCTCCCTCTGGCTGCGCGAACGGGGTTGCTGATTGTTCTTCTCCTGCCCGTTGTCCTGGTGATCTGCTTCGTCGACTACCGGAAGTACCGTCGTTGGCAGGCGGCACTCGGAGTTGCTGTTCTATTCGTTGTCACCCTGGAGTTGTGGCCGGGGGTGATCCTGTCCGCTCTGGACCGTGCCGGTTTTCAGGTCCCTGTGTGGTCCAACGCTGAAATGACCAACGAAAACGGGCGCCTGACCACCACCCTGTATTACGAGGGCATGCGCCGTCAAGCTCTCGCCGATACGGCTATGTACCGCGAGCGAAGCGATTACGACACGCAGGTGAATGCGGCTGCCGACTTCATTCGTAAGCACGGCAATCATCGCAACGTGCATCTTGTCGTCCTCGAAAGCTTTGTAGATCCCACGCTATTCAGCGGCGTTACCTTTACCAGGGATCCGCGCCACCCTGACTTCGCAAAGCTTGTAGGGGACCAGCAGAGCTTCTCTATTTCTCCCGTGTTCGGCGGCGAAACCGCGCAGGCGGAGTTTGAAGCTCTTTGCGGTGTCCCGGCCCTTCAGAAATTATCCGAGATCGAGTTCAACGAATTCACTGGTGAATCCGCGGGATGCATGCCCGGCATTCTGGCGAAGGCTGGCTATTCAACCACGGTGAGCAACGCTTTCGAGCCGAACTACTTCAACAGCACAAAGGCTTATACCGGCATTGGATTTCAAAACATCTATTTTCCCGCCGAGTACGGAAGCGCTAACGCCACCTATCTCACCGCGCGCAACGTTTCCCCCGACGAGTCGTATGTTTTTGACGGCGACTTGTTCGAACAGAATCTCGCTTTTGTTTCCAGGACATTGCACGACAATCCTGGCCGCCCCATCCTCAATTACGTGCTGGGCATATACGGCCACGAGCCCCACGACATTGATACCGAGCGGCGGCCGCTCGTGGTTTCCGTTAACTCCACACCCGCCGACGAGCAACTGATGCGCGCGTCAAACCAATACTGGTACCGTACCCAGGCCATCGCGCATTATGTGCAAGCGCTCACCAAACTCGATCCCACGGGCCTCATCGTCATCGTCAGCGATCATTTACCGCCGCTCGGCAAGGGCGTGAAGAGCTATGAGGAATTTCGCTACCTCAACAATGCTGAAAACAGCACGCACCTCAACCGAATCTTGATCGTGGAAAACGGGAAAGTCGTTCGCCACAGGACCATTCACCACTATGAAATTCCCTCGCTCGTTTACCAGTACGTGAGCGGTAAGGAATTCTGCGCCAAGGCAGATTGCGTAGCGTCCCAAGCCGAACTGGCTGAGAGATACATGTCACTCATGGCCCGCGCCGTTGGCCGCCAGACCACTTCCGAGGTGAAGAGTCCCAAGCCATAAGTCTGCAAAATGAAAAGGACGGCAGGTGGCCCACATCCGCCCGTTTTTGGCGAATGTGGGAATGCAGGAACGATCACACTCAAGGCTTTTGACCTTGCCTCAGTCTTCCCAAACGCCCTATCCCGTCCAGATTGCTCTCTAGCCTTTGCAACCTCTGTAATCTGGCTCTCCCACTCGCCCCGCAGAACTCCCCATTCACGGACCTTAAGTCACTCTCGGGTAATAAGTTCGTTGTTACAAGACTCTTGCGCACGGTACACTCTTTGGGAAGCTAACCACCGAAATCCCGGCTTGCGGCACCCTCTCCTGTCCGGGACTTATCGCGTTAGTTTAGGAGGCAACACATTGTCGTCGAATAACCGCATTCTATTCACGTCTGAGTCGGTGACCGAGGGGCATCCCGACAAAATTGCAGACCAGATCTCTGACGCAATCCTCGACGCCTGCCTGGAGCAGGACGCTTACAGCCGCGTGGCATGTGAAACTCTCACCTGCACCGGCCTCGTCGTGATTGCAGGTGAAATCACCACCAGCGCTTATGTCGATTTCCAGGCATTGGTGCGCGGCGTTGTCAGCTCCATCGGATACGACAACGCCCTCTACGGCTTCGACTCGAACACCTGTGCGGTGATCTCGAGCATCAACAAGCAGAGTGGCGATATCGCCATGGGCGTAGACACGGGTGGCGCTGGCGACCAGGGCATGATGTTCGGCTATGCCACCAACGAGACTCCCGAACTGATGCCGACCCCGATCTCGCTGGCTCACAAGCTGGCTCTTAAACTCACTGAAGTGCGCAAGAGCGGCAAGCTTCCGTACCTGCGGCCAGACGGCAAGAGCCAGGTCACGGTTGAATACGACGAGAGCGGCAAACCGCTGCGCATTGACGCCGTGGTGATCTCAACCCAGCACGCCGAATCGGTGACCACCGAGAAGCTACGCGCCGACATCCTGAAGTACGTCATTCAGGCCACTCTGCCCGCCAACCTTCTCGACGAGAACACCAAGTACCATATCAATCCGACCGGACGCTTCGTGGTCGGCGGACCGATGGGCGACACTGGCCTGACGGGCCGCAAGATCATCGTGGATACCTACGGAGGCATGGGCCGTCACGGCGGCGGCGCATTCAGCGGCAAAGATCCGACGAAGGTCGATCGCTCGGCCGCTTACATGGCGCGCTATATCGCCAAGAACATCGTCGCTGCCGGCCTTGCCGACCGCGTCGAAGTTCAGCTCGCTTACGCCATCGGCGTTGCTGAGCCAGTCAGCGTGCTGGTGGATACCTTTGGCACCGGCAAGGTTGACCGGGAAACCCTCGGCGCTCTGGTTCGCAAGAACTTCTCGCTGACTCCCAAGGGCATCATCGAGTCGCTCAACCTGCGTCGTCCCATCTACCAGAAGACCGCTGCATACGGCCACTTTGGCCGCACGGACCCGGACTTTACCTGGGAGAAGACGGATAAGGTCGAAGCGCTGCAAGAAGGCGCAAAGACTGCACTGGCGGTTGCAAAGTAGTTCAGCATAGCAAAAGCAATGAAGAGGGTGTCGCAATGCGGCGCCTTCTTTTTATAGGGTGTCATTCCGAGCGCAGCGAGGAATCCCTGCCCGGCCAAAATATCACATACTTGTCCCAAGTCATTTCGGCCGGAGCCCCTGCGCATATCCCCAGACTTGATCCACACCTTATGTTGAACGGTTTCGCATTTTCGATGACCCAGAAAACTAGTATTCTTGTCCGATCATGCCCCGCACTCAGACCTGGAAACCACTGACTCCCGAAACATGGAATGACTTCGAAACGCTCTTCGGCCCTCGCGGTGCATGTGGCGGATGCTGGTGCATGACCTGGCGGCTGTCGCGCGCGGAGTTCAGGGCGAATGAAGGCGCGGGGAATCGTGCGGCGATGCGTGCGCTGGTCCATGCAGGGCAGCAGCCCGGCGTGCTGCTCTATGAGGATGGACGCGCCATTGCCTGGTGCGCAGTTGCGCCGCGTGAAGAGTACATTCGCCTCGGCGCATCCAAAGTGTGGGCTCCGGTGGACGGCAAGAAAGTGTGGTCGGTGAGCTGTTTTTTCGTCGATAAGAAAGCGCGTGGAAAAGGGGTTTCGGTCGAGGTGTTGAAAGCCGCGGTGGAGTTTGCGCGTTCGAAAGGCGCAGAAATCGTGGAGGGATATCCGCAAGAGTTGAAGGAGAAACTGCCACCTGCGTTTGTCTGGATGGGCGTGATGCCAACCTTTCAGCATGCGGGTTTTCACGAGGTCGCACGCCGCTCGCCTAAGAAGCCGATCATGCGCAGCGTTGGACTACAGCCGGGTGGGGGTAAAAAGTGAAGGCCAGGGTTGCAAAGCAAGAGCCGCCAAAGACCACTATGTTTGCCGACATGCTGCGACAGGTGCGCCGGGTTCCGCGAGGCAAGGTTGCCACGTACGGAGATGTTGCCTACGCGGCTGGCTATCCGGGTGCGGCACGGCAGGTGGCATGGGCACTGCACGCGCAGAGCGAAGGATTACCCTGGCACCGCATTGTCGGCGCGGGCGGAACGATTCTGCTGCCAGGAGAACATGGCTTTGAGCAACGCATGCACCTACAGGCCGAGGGCGTCGCCTTTCTCGGGTTAAAGGTGAACATGGCAGCGCACCATCACAGCTTCTTTCCCCAGCAGGCAGCGAAGAAAAAGGCGACGCGCAACCCCGCGCCTCGCAAAAAGTCCCGCTCCCGGTAGAGATCAGAGACAACGGCAAGGAAGTCGATTGACGGTAGAAAAGCTCGGAGCAGCACGCCTCATTTGGGCAGTGCTGAGGTCTTTCGCTCCGCTCAAGTTGACACTCTCAAGAAATATGCACGGCCTCAAATACGTACCCTCTCAAATCCGTTCAGACCAGTTCGACCTCCCAAAGGTCATGTAGGTGGACGATCCCTTGCAGTTGATTGCCTTCCGTGACCACCATGAGGGAGGTAATTTTTTTCAGTTCCATCATGTCAAGCGCCTGGGCGGCGAAGGCCGTGGGGGAAATCGTGCGCGGATTCGCCGTCATGCATTGTCCGGCGGTGAAGTCGAGTACATCTTTGCCTCGATGCTCGAGGAGGCGGCGCAAATCTCCGTCACTGACGATGCCGACGAGCACATCGCCCTCGGTGACTGCCGTGACGCCGAGTCCTTTGCGCGACATTTCGTAGATGACCTCGATCATCGGAGTGGCTGGCCTGACGCGGGGAATTGCCTCGCCGGTATGCATCAGTTGAGAGACGCGAGCCAGGCGCTTGCCAAGCTTGCCTCCAGGGTGCAGGTTGGCGAAGTCTTCAGCCCGAAAGCCACGGCGCTCGCTAAGCACGACGGCCAGGGCATCGCCCAAGGCGAGCATGGTAGTAGTGGAGGCCGTTGGAGCGAGGCCCAGCGAGCAGGCTTCTTTGTAAATCGAACAGTCAAGCGCAACATCGGCGGCCTGCGCCAGCGACGAAGGCGGATGGCCGTTCGGCGGACGGAGGCAGTCTCCGGTAAAGGTGATGAGTGGAACGCCAAGGCGCTTGATGGTGGGCAGGAGTTCGAGAATCTCCGTGGTTTCGCCAGAGGCTGAGAGAGCAAGCACGAGGTCGCCGCGCATCACCATCCCGAGGTCTCCGTGCAGAGCTTCGGCGGGATGCAGGTAGAGCGCGGGAGTTCCGGTGGAGGCAAAGGTGGCGGCAAGTTTGCGGCCGATCAGTCCACTCTTGCCCATGCCGGTGACGACGATGCGTCCGGCGCAGCTAAGGATCAGCTCGATAGCGCTCGAAAAGTCGCCGGCCATGGGACCGGCAATGCGGTCGGCGAGGCGGCGTAAGGCTTCGGCTTCAATGCGAACTACGTTTTCAGCGGTAGTCATGGTGGATAAGTGCGGCATCCGAATTAAGGCGGTCCATTCAATTGGCAGAAAAGAGAGCTACTGCCGCGGTTATCGTACCATGTGAAGACGGGATTCTTCTTGCCGCGCTCGGCTACAATCAGTGACAACCGCTTATGCTTCGCACCTACTTTCATGTCGACATGGACGCTTTTTTCGTTTCAGTGGAGGAGCTGTACGATCCCTCGCTGAAAGGCAAACCCGTGGTGGTGGGCGGACACGCCGATCAGCGCGGGGTGGTTGCAGCGGCTTCCTATGCGGCTCGCAGGTTCGGCGTCCATTCGGCGATGCCGTTGCGCGAAGCTGCCCGGCTTTGTCCCCAGGCCGTGTTTCTGGAGGGGCATCCGGAGCGTTATCGCGAGTCGTCGGCTGCAGTGCGGCGGGTGCTCATGCAGTTCACCCCCGTGGTGGAAATGGCTTCCATCGACGAGGCCTATCTTGACATGACGGGTACGGAGCGGCTGCACGGACCATCGCTGAAGTCCGCCGACCTGCTGCACAACACGATGAAGCGCGAGACGCGGCTGAACTGTTCGGTCGGAATTTCCACGGCTCGCGTGGTTGCCAAGGTCGCCAGCGATCAGGCTAAGCCCAACGGCGTGCTGCACATCCTTCCGGGTTATGAGTCGAATTTTCTGGCGCCGCTCGAGGTGCGGCGATTGCCTGGGGTTGGCAAGGTCACCGAAGAACGGCTGCGCCAATACGGTGTGCATACCATCGGCGATCTGGCGAGGCTGACGGAATCCGCGCTGGGCAGAAGCATAGGCGAGGGGCTCGCTGCGCTGATTGAAAAGGCGCAAGGCCGCGACGCCGGTGGATGGTATGACCAGGAGGTTGGCGCCAACGACGAACCCAAGTCGATCAGCCACGAGCATACCTTTGAGCGCGACGAGCGCGACTTGGCGGCATTGGAGTCAATGCTGGCACGATTGACCGAGATGGTCTGCCGCCGGTTGCGTGAACATCGTCTTCATGCACGCAAAGTGCAGATCAAGTTGCGCTACTCGGATTTCACCACGTACACGCGCGGACGCACGCTGGAGCGCGCTACTCAACTCGACGCCGAAGTGCTGCAGATTGTGCGTGAGCTTTTCTCTGCAAACTGGGAAAAGGGGCGCGCCGTAAGGCTGATCGGGGTGCAGACAAACTCGCTCGAAGCGGCCAGCGAACAGATGCAGTTGCTGGCAAGCGTCGAGGAAACGCGAATGAAGCAGGCGATGAATGCAGTGGACGCTCTGCGTGATCGCTTTGGCGAGTCGGCAGTTTCGCTGGCCAGCGGAATGCACGCGCGATTCCACGAACGTACTCATGAAAATCCGGCGGCGCTCCCCGGCAAGGAGCCACGGTCAAAACGCGAGCCGGAGAAATAAACCGGCTAGTCCTTCCCGTTGTTTTCCCGTAGAATCTCGCCGCTCCACCGGCAAGCCTCGTTGTACGCATCCCAGATGGTGGTTTCCGGCAGTCCATGCTTTGCGGCAATGTCTGACATTTCCAGCCACTCGCCATGCTCGCAATGGACCGCCATTCGCAGCAGTCCGCCCAGACCTTGGCACCCTCCCCGGAGCGCATCCTTACACTGTGCGGTCAGAGGGAGTTGCGAGATTACCGCCTCCATGGGTCGGTCGAGCAGTGCATCCATCAAGGACATGATGCCGACCATGAATGCTCCGCTCGAATCTTCTCCGGAAAAGGTGGCAAGAGTTTCACAAGCACGCGCGCGGGTCAGGGCGCTCGAGATCAATTCACTGGGACGCCCCGTGGCAATGGAGATGGCCACAACGATGGAAATCCACTTCTGGATTTCGCGCTGACCCAGCAGCGAGAGCGCGTGCCGGATGGAACGGACCGGGAACAACCCAAATGCCGCCGAGTTCAGATAGCGCAGCAGACGGTAGCAGAGCGAAGGCTCCCGCAGGACGGCTTTCTCCAGTTCGCTGAATTCGTACGATTCACGATTGGCGATGCTCAGCACTTGGATGTAGGCGAGCTTGGAGCACGGAATGTCTTGCATGGAAATCATCTGCGGCTGGCAGAAGAAGTATCCCTGGAAGTAGTGGTATCCGAGACGCATGGCAAACTCGAACTGTTCGCGCGTCTCGACCTTTTCCGCCAGAAGCCGGATGCCGCGGCGGCGCATTTCGATGGCGATGGCGGCCTGGCGCGCAGCGTCGGTTGCCAGAAAATCCACTTTGACCATGTGCGCGAAAGGCAGCATCCGCAGGGTGTCGGCGGTGGGAGTGTAGTCATCGAGCGCGATGAGATAACCGGCGCGGCGAAGGCGGTCGCAGGCAGCGATGGTCTTCTTGTCGGCAATCACGTCTTCCAGCACCTCGATGACAACGCGGTCGCGGGGCAGCAAGGTGATGACATCGTTCAGCAGGATGTTGCGGGTGCAATTGATGAATGCGGGACGTCCGCCGGTTAGCGCAGGGGTGCCGAAAAGCAGCGAGAAATCGATGGTTCTGGAGGTGGCGAGGTCCGGGTCGGCGAAATGGAAAAAGTTCTCGGGACCGGAACGGAAGAGCAATTCATAGCCATGGGTGTTCTGGTCGCGATCAAGAATCGGCTGTCGTGCGACATACCGCGTGTAAGGCCGCTCTTCGGTGCCGATGGGAGTGGGAGGCAAGCAGGGAAGAACGGAATCGGTCTGCGGAGAGGCGCTCACATCCGATTAATACCACGTTCTGTGGCGAGCGCCGATCCGTTAGCGACAGGCGAGACAGGAGAGTGGCCCGCTTAAAGCCATATTGAACCCGGGTCCGATTTGGGCGCACGCGCCGATAAGAAAAACGGAACGCGCCCCACCCTAAAAATTTGCGGCGCAGGCCGATTCGCTCCGGCGGTCGAGGCGGGTACGCTGATCGGTGATGACGTCAGCGAGAATCTGATCGAGATCGCGGCGCGGTCGGAAATCGAAAGCAGTCTGAGCCTTGGTGATATCGGGCAGGCGGCGCGGCATATCCTCAAAACCCGGCGCGTAGGCCTCATCGTAGGGAATATGAACGATGGGACTGCTGGAGCCGGTTGCCGCCAATACGAAACGCGCGAGCTGGTTGATGCTGATTTCCAATGTGTTGCCGAGGTTGTAGATCTGGCCGATGGTCGCATCATGTAGAGCCACTGCGGCGAGGCCGTCGACGATATCCGAGACATGAGTGAAGCAACGCGATTGTTCTCCGCTGCCATAAACCGTGATGGCTTCGCCGAGCAGCGCCTGACGGACGAAGGTTGGCAGCACCATGCCGAAACGTCCTGATTGGCGCGGGCCCACGGTATTGAAGAGCCGGACAATGGTGACCGGCAGGTTGCACTGGCGATGCCATGCCAAGGCAAGGAATTCGTCGATAGCCTTCGAGCAGGCATAGCTCCAGCGGCTGTGGTTCGTGGCTCCGAGCACAAGGTCGCCGTCTTCGTGGAATGGCAATTGAGTGGATTTGCCATAAACCTCTGAAGTCGAGGCGAACACGATGCGGCGCGATCTTTCCGCTGCCACGCGTAGCACCAACTCGGTACCGGCGACATTGGTTTCAATCGTCTCGACGGGCGACTCTATGATTCGCTTGACCCCGACGGCTGCGGCGAGGTGGTAAACGATTTCGCTCTCCGCGATGAGCTTTTCAAGAAGCTCGCGATTGAAAAGCGTGTCGTGGTGGAAAGTGAATGCGGAATGTTTGAGGAGATGCCCGATGTTATCGAGTGATCCGGTAGCAAGGTCGTCGAGCACTACAACCTCGTTTTGCCCGCGAAGCAAAGAATCCGCGAGGTGGGAGCCGATAAATCCCGCGCCACCCGTGATAAGAACGCGCATCCATGCTCCCTTTCTGAATCATTATGGCACGGGCGCGGAGCAGGGGTTCGTGAGGGGGTAGAATGTCCGCATGATTCTACGAAGCGATGACGCGGATTTGTACTATGAAGTCAAAGGCGAAGGCCCGGATGTCGTGATGCTGCATCCCTATCCTTCGGATCACACGTTCTGGTTGCCGATGGCGCAGCATCTGGAATCGCGCTTTCGACTCGTGCTGCCCGATCTTCGCGGCCTGGGGCGCTCCGAAGCCGGGGAAGGCCCCACCACGATGCCGAAGTTGGCAGAAGATTTGCTGCGGCTGTGCGATACGCTGAAGATTGGGCGCGCCGCCTTCATGGGCTGTTCGGTGGGGGGATACCTGCTTTTCGAGTTCTGGCGGCGAAGTTGCGAGAGGGTCAAGGCGCTGGTGCTGATGGATACCAGGGCTGGCGCGGAAACCGATGAAAGCCGCGAAGGACGGATGAAGACTGCGGAAGAAATCCTGCAAAAGGGGCCGGAGTGGGCATTCGATCAAATGATGCCGAGGATGCTGGCACCGGTGACGATAAGTTCGCGGCTCGATGTGGTGGCGTGCGCGAAGGCCACAATGCGGCAGTCTGGCGCGGCAGGGATGGCTGCCATGCAGCGCGGCATGGCCGTGCGCTCCGATAGCGTCGCAACCCTGGCGGAGATCGATGTGCCAACGCTGGTGCTGGGCGGGGAAGCCGACGCCGCGACTCCCGTAAGCGAACTGGAGCGGATGGCGCGAGGAATTCGCGGGGCGGAGTTGAAGATCGTGAGCCGGGCCGGGCATTATGCCGCGCTTGAGCAGCCGGAAGAAGTGGGGCGCGTAGTACGCGAATTTCTGGATAGAAACGGCCGCTGATATCGCGCCGAAGCAGTTATAGTTCTTCTATGCAGGCAACTCGACGGTATCGGCAGCAATGCCAGAGCGAGGATGGGGGATCGATTCAATGGACGTGAAAGTAAGCGCGGCAAAGCAGATCCGCGGTAGCGTGCGCACCGGGGGCGACAAATCGGTCTCACATCGTTATGCGATGCTGGCAGGGATCGCCGAAGGAACATCCGAGTTTGAGAATTTTTCATCCTCGGCAGATTGCGCAAGCACGCTGGGCTGCATGGAAGGTCTCGGGGCTCGCGTCAGGCGTAACGGCAGCCACGTCGAAGTGGACGGAGTTTGCGGCGCGTTGCTGGCTCCTTCGCGGGAGCTTGACTGCGGAAATAGCGGCTCAACCATGCGAATGTTGAGCGGCGTGCTGGCCGCGCAACCGTTTACCAGCGTGATGACCGGAGACGCATCGCTGAGCAAGCGTCCCATGCGCCGCGTGATCGACCCGCTGCAGAAGATGGGCGCGAGAATCGACTCGAACGGCGGCTGCGCGCCGCTGACGATCCACGGAACGAAGCTGAAGGCAATGGAGTACCAGCCTCCGGTGGCAAGCGCGCAGGTGAAAAGCTGCGTGTTGCTGGCAGGACTTTTTGCCGAAGGCGAGACCACCGTGATTGAGCCGGTGCGCACGCGCGACCACACCGAACTGGCGCTTCGAGCCTTTGGAGGAGAAGTCAGCCGTGTCGGAGAGCGCGTCAGCGTGCGCGGTGGCCAGAAGTTGCACGCGATAAAAGTCTATGTGCCAGGAGATCTCTCGTCCGTCACATTCTTTTTGTGCGCCGCCGCGCTGTTCCCGGGGTCGAACGTGGTGGTGGATTCGGTGCTGCTCAATCCAACCCGGTCAGTGGTTCTGGACGTACTTTCGGGCATGGGCGTGAAAATCAACTTCATCAAGGTAGAAGAGCAATACGGCGAATTGATTGGAACCATGCAGGCCGAGGGCGGAGTTTTTATGGGCGGAGTAATTCGCGGAGCGCAGAGCGCGGCGCTGATTGACGAATTGCCCGCCATTGCCGCCGTGGCTCCCTATAGCGTCCACGGAGTAGAGATACGCGACGCCGCCGAGTTGCGCGTAAAAGAGTGCGACCGCATCGCCGCCGTGGTTCAGAATTTGCGCGCCATGGGTGCGGAGGTGGAAGAATTCCCGGACGGCATGAGGATTCCGGGCAGACAGAACCTGCATGGCGCTGAGGTCGAGAGCTTCGACGATCATCGCATTGCGATGGCGTTTGCGATCGCCGGGTTGCGCGCTGAAGGCGACACCACGATCAAGGGGGCGGAGTCCGTCGCAGTATCGTTTCCGGAGTTCTTCGAGGCTCTGCGAAAAGTGGTGGAATAGCAGCGAAGCCGCTGAATCAGCGCCTTGGGCGCGTATACGCAGAATTCGAGGGTGGCCCACTCAACGCTCTTTTCGTTGAGTGGGGCGTTTGACCTTGCAGTTGCTTTTGCTTTGCTTGCCGGATAATTGCCCAGGCACTCACAATCTCAGGCGGGTGGCGGGTTGCCCATATTCGCCTTCTTTTGGCGAATGTGGGAATGCAGGGACGATCACACCCAAGGTTCTTGACCTTGTCCTCAGTCTTCCCGAGCGCCGTATCCCGGGATAGTTGAATACTTGGGCTGTTGAACGCCAACAAACCTAAATTACAATGTGCTCTCATGAAATACGCCGCTGCGGAGACCATCGTGAAGCTCGTCCGTGCTGCAGTATTGCTCGTCCTGATTACCTCCCTGACTTTCTCTGCATTCGGCCAAAATAAGGGTGTCCAGAACGCTCATGCTGACGCTAACGACATGCGCGGTTTAATTATTAGCGGCCAAGGTTTTGTTTTTCTCGCGAGCGAACCGCAAGGCTGGGATACCGATACTGGGAAGGCGGCAACGGAATACAGCGTAAATGCGATATTCTTCCCTCGCGTTCAGGTCTCGCGTTCGCATCATGTCACCATTCGCGTCAGGCTGAATCAGAAAACCACAGAAGATCCAAACGAGGATATGAGGGGAGACGTTAACGACTACAAGTAGCGATATCCCTCGACGAAGTTCGCGGATCTGGATTTCAAACATCCCAACTACAAAACATGTGCGAAGCTTTTCTACACTCAGGGCGATTTCTACGAATATGTTGCCTACTTGAATCCAGGGCCACAGTATAAGTTCATGTTCTCGGTTGCACTGTCGAAGGAAAAACAAGCTGCAACACAGGACGAACTCGCTGCGTTCAGTCATGTGTTGCGCTCGCTACAGTTCGTTTCGGAAGACGTGCAGGAGATGCGCCCACGGTAGTTGGTGGATAATCGCCTAGCGTCTCACAATCTCAGATTGAGATTGGAGTGTCCCCCTCGGAGCCGCCCTTTGGAATGAGACGAAAATGCGCACGTTTTCATCCGATTCTTCTTTTACCGTTTTGGACGTGTCAAGCGATAATTCTCGCCAATTTCCCCCAACCGCCTGATTCCACATACCATAGAGTTTTTTCCCAAGTGAGGGAATGCCCCTCTATCTTTTACTGCATTCCGCCCATCTGTGGACGAGCGCTGCTTGCGGGCGAGTCGAGTTCGAAGATCAGTTCGGTTCCGGCGGGCAGGGTCAATTCGCGATGCTTGACCACAATGTGTCCGGCGGCTATTGCCGCTCCGCTGGCGGTGCCAATGAGAAATCCTTCGGGGCCTGCGATGACGGCTCCGGCGACTGCGCCTGTTCCGGCAAGAGTTCCCAGTTCAATTTTGTCCATCGGATTGGGCGAAGCGCCGCGAACCCTGCCTTCCTGATCGACATCGAGATGGCGCGGGTTTCCCGTATCGACAACTGAGGCCGAGAAATTCAGTTCCTCACCTCCAGGTCCGCGAACGCTAATGGCTTTGATGGAAAGCAATGGCTTGCCATGGAAGCGGCGTGCTCCATGCGCTCGATCAATGCGGCAATTGACTGCAACGCCGGCGGGAATCACGATTTGTCCGCCCACTTCAACCGGACGGACTAAAGTAGCGACGAATTGTTGGCCGGGCTTGGCGGTTGTGGTCGAGATCGCGCGAGTCAGCTTCAAGCGGAGCACGGTGGCCGTGGGCAGCAGGATACGTTCGGGTATCGGGCGAAACTGCAGGTCTGGCGCTGGTGATGGCGCGGGCATCCCATAGGCTGAAGGCTTCGGCTGGCGTTGATCTGTCCTGGCCGTCTGGTTCTCACTGGCTAGCGTTGGGTCGGAGCTGACGAATGAGGGAGTCTGGGCAAAGGCCGCAGTGGCTAGAGCCGCCACGCAAAGCAGTCGGGGGAAGCTGTTCATAAGGCACTCCTGAGTGGCAGAACTTGTACCCACGCGACGAGCGTAGAGCACCGCCGATTGGCGCGCAACGCGACTGTACCAAGGCAGTAAAGGCCGGGCCGCCGCGAGAGCTGTATTCGCAAGGGAGAAGCCGTAAGGGGCAAATATTGAGCCCGCTGAGTAGCATATAATTCTCTATGCTTGGCGATATCCATTGATCTCGCTTGTTCGCCTATACCAGCGGAGCGCAATCCGTCTGGCGCACCTGTCTAGTTTTCCAAAACAGAGCACTCATTTCCCAATCAAAGAGAAGAGGTAACGATGACCGAGATTGATCTGATACATGCGCGGGAAGTTCTTGATTCACGCGGAAATCCTACGGTGGAAGCGGAAGTAACGCTGGATAGCGGAGCCAAGGGACGGGCTATCGTTCCCAGTGGCGCGTCGACGGGCGAACACGAGGCAGTGGAATTGCGCGACGGCGACAAGTCGCGCTATCTGGGCAAAGGCGTGTTGAAGGCGGTTGAAAACGTTAACGACGTTATCGGCCCGCACTTGGAAGGCCTGGACGCTTCGCATCAGAGCGAATTGGATGCCGAGATGATTGAGCTCGACGGCACCGAGAACAAAGCGAAGCTCGGCGCGAACGCGATTCTGGCAGTCAGCATGGCCGCGGCACGCGCGGTGGCGGAGCACTATGGCGTTCCCCTGTACCGCTACCTGGGCGGAGTGAATGCGACGATTCTGCCGGTGCCGATGATGAACATCGTCAACGGCGGCGCACATGCGGATTCCAACGTTGATTTCCAGGAATTTATGGCCATGCCGGTAGGCGCGCCATCGTTTTCCGAGGCGCTGCGCTGGGGCGCGGAGACCTTCCATGCCCTGAAGAGCGTATTGAAGAAGAGGGGCTACAACACGGCCGTCGGAGACGAGGGCGGTTTTGCTCCTTCGCTCAAGTCCAACGACGAAGCCATTGAAGTGATTCTGGAAGCAATCACGCAGGCTGGATACCGGCCGGGTCAGGATATTGCGATTGCGCTCGATCCTGCGTCGAGCGAGTTCTTTGAGAACGGCAAGTATGTTTTCAAGAAGAGCGACAAGTCGGTGAAGACCTCGGAACAGATGGTTCAGTTCTACGCGAATTGGGTGCGGCAATATCCAATCGTTTCCTTGGAAGATGGTCTGGCAGAGAACGACTGGGATGGCTGGAAGCTGCTGACCGACGAACTGGGCGGCAAAATTCAACTGGTGGGCGACGATATTTTCGTGACTAACTCGGCACTGCTCGCACGTGGCATTGACTCGGGCGTGGCGAACTCAATCTTGATCAAGCTGAACCAGATCGGCACGATCACCGAAACCTTGGAGGCAATTGAAATGGCGCGCCGCAACGGTTACACCGCGGTGATGTCGCATCGCTCGGGCGAGACCGAAGATACGTTTATCGCCGACCTGGCGGTGGCCACCGGCGTGGGCCAGATCAAGACCGGATCGGCTAGCCGTACCGACCGCATTGCAAAGTACAACCAGTTAATGCGTATCGAAGAAGAGCTGGGCTTGGGCGCTAATTTCCTGGGCTTGGGCGCACTCAACTATGATGGCGAACTACTGGAGACCGCAGGCGACGAAGCGTAACTTGCTAGGGTGCGCGGCGCGGAGTCCGGTGAGTCAAATGCCGGACCCTCGCCGCGTTTTATCGCAATATCAAAGAAGGCAAAGTAACGGTTGAAATGCTTCTGTTTTGGGAGAAGATAGATGATTGGTCGCTTGGGAGTGCTGGCCCTGCTGTTCACAACGATGAGTGGAGTTGGGCTGGCACAGGGCATTGCCTTGGATGCCACGCCTCCTTCGCGGGCGCAGGTGTTGAAGTTGTTATCAGCGATGGGCATTCGGGAAAACGTGGACAATTCACTGAAGGCCACCCAGAGCAAAATCAAACTTGCGGCGCAAACCTCGTTTCTGAAGAAGAATCCAGACGCCGATCCGGCCACCCTGAAAAAGCTCGACGATGTTTTCGACTCGACGCCCCTCTTCGATTTTGAAGCAGTTTCAGAGACGTTAATCCCTGTGTACCAGAAGAATCTGAACGCCGCGGATGTGCAGGCCGGAATCGACTTTTACTCTTCGGATGCCGGAAAGCGAATCCTGGAAAAATTGCCGGCGATTCTTCGCGAGTCCAACCAGAGTGGCGGACAATTGGTGCAACAAAAGCTGAAAGCGTATAGCGAAGAACTCGACCGCAAGCTGGCGGCCTTCCAATCGGAGTTCGAAAAACAGAAACCGGCGGAAAAATCGAAATAGAGCGCCGAATGCAGGCACGGATATTCAGGAGTTGTTGACAGACCATGGCTCGACCAAAACCGCTTGTGCTGATCATTCTGGATGGGTGGGGTTACGCTCCGCCCTCGAAATCAAACGCAATCTCGCTGGCGCGCAAGCCAACGTATGACAAGCTGCTGCGTGAGTTTCCAAACACGCTGGTGCGCACCAGCGGCCACGCCGTTGGATTGCCCGAAGGGCAGATGGGCAATAGCGAAGTGGGACACCTGAACATCGGGGCCGGACGCGTGGTCTACATGGACATCACGCGCCTTGACTTGATGATCGAGAATGGCGAACTGTTCAAGCATCCCTTGCTGCTGGAGGCGATGAAGCAAGCGCAGATCAATGGACGCCGCCTGCATTTCATCGGGCTGCTCAGCGATGGCGGGGTACATTCGCATGAGAATCACCTCTACGCGCTGCTGCGGATGGCGAAGCAGAATGGCGTGCAGCGCGCGTTCGTTCATGCCTTCCTCGACGGGCGCGACACGCCTCCGGACTCAGGCGCGGAGTACCTTGAAAAGCTCCTGCAAAAGATGCGCGAGTACGGCATAGGCAAGGTGGCCACCGTGGGTGGGCGCTACTATGCGATGGACCGCGACAAGAAATGGGAGCGCGAACGCAAGGCGTTTGACGCGATGGTGCGCGGCAAGGCCGAGGGCGGCGTGACGACCGATCCGGTGAAAACCGTGAAGGAGTCTTACAACCGGGGCGTGAACGATGAATTCGTGATTCCGTTTGTCTGCGTGGATGAGAAGAATGAGCCGGTAGGAACGATTCGCGACGAAGATGTCATCATCAATTTCAACTTCCGCGCCGACCGCGCGCGCCAGATCACGCAGGTGCTCACGCGCGAGAGCGGAATCACCGCCCAGGCAGGGCGCGACCTGCCCGACGCCGAAAAGTTGGAAGCCGAGATTCCGGCGCGTGAGTTGCCGAAGAACCTGCATTATCTCTGCATGACCGAGTACGACCAGCGTTTCAAACTTCCAGTAGTGATTCCTCCGGAGCGGCTGCACAACATTCTCGCCAACGTGATGGCAGCGCAGAATATGCGCAACCTGCGCGTAGCCGAGACTGAAAAGTACGCCCACGTTACGTTCTTCTTCAACGGTGGAGTGGAGAAGCCGTTTCCGGGCGAGGACCGGATACTAGTGCAGTCTCCCAAGGTCGCTACCTACGACCTGATGCCGCAGATGAGCGCGGCGGAGGTTGCCAGACAGGTGGTGAAGAACGTCGAGGACAATACCTTCGACGTGATCGTGGTGAACTTTGCCAACGCCGACATGGTCGGTCACTCTGGCATGATTGAGCCGACGGTGAAAGCCGTAGAAACGGTAGACGCCTGCCTTGGCGAAATCTACGCGGCGGTGAAGCGCCGTGGAGGCGTAATGCTGGTGACCGCCGATCACGGCAACGCCGAAGAGATGATCGATCCGGTGACAGGTGGCCCGTTCACGGCGCACACTACAAACCCGGTTCCGTTTATTTATGTTGGCGAGGCGGCGAGTGGGTTCACGCTGCGTCCTGATGGAGCGCTGCAGGATATCTCACCGACCGTGCTGGGGATTCTCGGCGTGCAACTACCCGCGGAAATGACGGGGCGGGATCTGAGGGTCAAGAAACAGTAACGGAACGGATGACAATTACGCTTTGAATTGAGGCTACGCGGGTACCCACCTTCGCCGCTCTGTTTTTGCGCGGACAAGGTGGGACGGCAGAATACATCAACCCTAAGACCGGTTAGACCAATCCCCCGGAAGGCGTACTCTGCACGGAAAATCAAGCAACCGCAACTACAAAAGCTTGCAGAGGTGGAGGGTATCGATTCCCAGGTTATCGCCGCAAAAGCGGCGGCGCGAACCTGGGGCACCCTGCTATCCCCGACAGACTCCTAGGAAGACATCCTCCACAACGAAGCAAGATTATTCGTCCTGCAGTTTGCCTGTGAGGTACGTGTTATACGCGGCCAGGTCGAGCAGGCCGTGCCCACTGAGGTTGAATAGGATCACCTTCTTGCGGCCTTCTTCACGGGCCTTGATGGCCTCATCGATCACGGCGCGAATGGCGTGTCCCGACTCGGGCGCCGGAACCAGGCCCTCGGTGCGGGCAAACAGCACGGCCGCCTCAAATACCGATCTCTGCGGATAAGCAATGCCTTCAATGAGTCCGAGTTTGTAGGCGTGGCTCACGGCAGGCGACATGCCGTGATAGCGCAGGCCTCCAGCATGGATTGACGGCGGCATGAAGTCGTGACCAAGAGTGTACATGGTCATCAGCGGCGTCATGCCTGCGGCGTCGCCGAAATCGTAACGAAGCTCGCCCTTGGTGAGCGTCGGGCAGGATATGGGTTCGACGGCAAGAATGCGATAGGACTTGCCCTCGGTGATCTTCTTCCGGATGAAAGGGAAGGCAATACCGGCCAGGTTGCTTCCACCACCCACACAACCCACCACAATGTCTGGCTCCTCGCCAGCCTGTTCCATCTGCTCAATTGCTTCTTCGCCAATAACCGTCTGGTGCAGGCAAACATGATTGAGCACGCTGCCCAGCGAGTACTTGGTTCCAGGATGTGTGACCGTGTTCTCAATGGCCTCGCTGATGGCAATGCCAAGGCTGCCAGGACAGTTCGGGTCCTCGGCGAGCACCTTGCGCCCAAACTCAGTTTGGTCACTCGGGCTGGGATAGACCGTAGTGCCGTAGGTCTGCATCAGCAGGCGGCGATAGGGCTTCTGATCGTAGCTGACGCGAACCATCCAGACGGTGCAGTCCAGTCCGAAGAGTTGGCAGGCCAAGGCGAGCGATGCACCCCATTGGCCAGCACCGGTTTCGGTGGCAAGACAGCGAGTGCCGGCGATCTTGTTGTAATACGCCTGCGGGACCGCGGTGTTCGGTTTGTGGCTTCCCACCGGGCTCGAGCCTTCGTACTTGTAGTAAATGTGCGCGGGAGTGTTCAGCGCCTTCTCGAGACGAACGGCGCGAAGCAACGGCGTGGGCCGCCAGAGAGCATAGACATCGCGTACTTCTTCGGGAATCTCAATCCAGCGCTCGGCGCTCATCTCCTGGGCGACGATGTTTTCAGGAAAGATGGCGTACATGTCGTCCGGCGTGATGGGTTGACGGGTTCCGGGATGGAGCGGTACAGGCACTGGCTCGGGAAAGTCTGCGAGAAGGTTGTACCAACGAGTGGGAATCGAGGATTGCGGCAATGTGAAACGTGTCTGCATGATTTACCTAACCGCCTGGTCTGGATTGGAATGACCTGAGACTAATTGAACAACGCAACTGGGTCAACGTATTACGCTACGCGCGGCGGGTGGCCCATATTCGCCTTCTTTTGGCGAATGTGGGAATGCAGGAACGATCACACCGAAGTCTCTTGACCTTGCCCTCAGTCTTCCCGAACGCGGCCGGGTGGCCCTCGATAAGAACGAAGGCGTTGTCAAGGCGAGATTTTCCTGAGCGGTGCGCAAGCACCGCTTGGTTTGTGGCCAGAGTTACAGTTTGAGGACCAAG
>Ga0302320_10004478_pt1 | contig 31732 bp, 21 predicted proteins | sample Bog_T0_3_FD_202130 | JGI IMG/M metagenome (GOLD analysis project Ga0302320, IMG submission 202130) | Peat permafrost microbial communities from Stordalen Mire near Abisko, Sweden - Bog_T0_3 | ecosystem: Environmental > Terrestrial > Soil > Wetlands > Peat | place: Sweden: Abisko, Stordalen Mire... | reverse complement strand
TCTGCTTCGATGACGAATTGTTCCTCGTGCTGCACCTGATGATCGCCGGCCGTCTGCACTGGCGCGACTACGATCCAAACGCCCCGAAGAAAGACCGCCCCAAGCTCGGCGGCCGCAATAACCTCGCCGCCTTCGACTTCCCTCACGGCTCGCTCACCCTCACCGAAGCCGGAACCAAACGCCGCGCATCCCTGCACCTCGTCCGCGGCGAACAAGCCCTCGCCGCACTCGACCCCGGCGGCATCGACGTCCTCACCGCCTCACCCGAGCAGTTCCAGCAGGCGCTCACGCAGGAGAACCGCACCCTCAAGCGCGCCCTGACGGACCCGCGAATCCTCTCCGGCATCGGCAACGCCTACTCGGATGAGATCCTGCACGCGGCGCAGCTCTCACCGCTCACCCTCACCCGCAAACTCACGCCGGAGGAGTTCGCACGCCTCCAGGCCGCCACCCTCACCACTCTGCGAGCCTGGATCGACCGCTTCCACGCCGAAGCCGCACTGAAATTTCCCGAAAAAGTCACGGCCTTCCGCCCGGAGATGGCCGTCCATGGCCGCTACCTACAGCCCTGCCCGCGCTGCGGCGCGCCCGTGCAAAGAATTCGCTACGCCGACAACGAGACCAACTACTGCCCCGTCTGCCAGACCAGCGGCAAAGTCCTCGCCGACCGCTCGCTCTCGCGCCTGCTCGGCTCCGACTGGCCGCGCACGCTCGACGAACTGGAAGCCCTGCACAAAAAGTAAGCGAACATGGAAGCGCTGCACCGGAGATAGTCTGTCCCACCCACGAGGACTACCATGGAGATGATCGACCTACCCTCAGGACAGGATATTCCCCGATGAAGCTTCGCACCGTCCTCGCCACAACGCTGCTCCTTGCCGCAACCACGCTCCACGCCCAGCATGTCAAGGCTCACCAGGCCTCGGTCCTCGATCTCCCCGCCCGCCAGGCCTACCTGCAATCCGCGCGCGATCCGCTGCTGCTCTCCGCCATCCAGCATCTTCACTCCTGCCTCAAGCTCGACTTCGTTCCCGCGCCCACGGGCCCCATGCGCATTCCGCATCACTACCTCAACGGCTCCCACGGCCCCACCAACCCTGAGGAGGCTGCCGCCACCCGGGTCTATAGCGCCTTTGAGGGCCGCATCACCTCCGGCATGAACCAGTATGTCGCCACCGGCAGCCACGCCGAGGGACAGTGCGCGCTCGATCAACTAGACGCCTGGGCCAAGGCCGACGCCCTCACCGCCTATGACCCGCACGACAACGGCAACACGCAGTCCTGGTACCAGTCCGAGTGGACCCTCTGCTCCGCCGGCGTCACGCTCTCGGTGCTGGTCAACGACGCCCAGCTCAACCCCGTAGAGGTCAAACGAGTCGCGCTCTGGCTGGACGCCGCGGCCCACAAGCTCATCGGCTTTGAAAAGTCCGGCGAGCAGGGCAACAACCACCACTACTGGCGAGCGCTCGCCGCCACCAGCATTGGTACGGTCAGCTCCGACGATAGCCTCTTCCAGTTCGGCGTCGCCACCTATAAGCAGGCCATCGCTCAGCTTGACAGCAACGGCGCCTTTCCGCTCGAAATGGCTCGCCACGAGAACGCCACGCACTACCAGGGCTTTGCGCTGCAACCCCTCGTCGTCATCGCCGAGTTCGCCACCCGCCAGGGCGTCGACCTCTACGCCTACTCGGCCAACGGCCACACCCTGCGCGACGCGATCGTCTTTTTCGGCCGCGCCGTGGACGACCCCTCGCTCATCCTGCCCTACACTCCGGACGAGCAGACGAAAGGCTATGGCTCCGGCGACTTCGCTCCCTTCGTCTTCTACGCCGCGCGCTTCGGCAGCTCCGGCCTGCCGCCCTCTATCGTCTCCGCACTACAGCACCCTGCTGCGGCAACGCGCATCGGCGGCAGCACCACCGTGCTCGCCGCAAAGTAGCGCCCCCGGTCGCCAGACGGTATCCTGATAGTAGAGAGTTGATTCATGCCCACCGCAACACAGACCGCCTTCGACATCACCGCTCCCACCTACGACGCCGACCGCGCCAAGCTCATCCCCTGCTATAACGCCTTCTACCGCCGCGCCACCGATCTGATCCCCGCGGGCGCCGCGCGCATTCTGGACATCGGCGCGGGCACCGGCCTGCTCTCGTCCTTCGTGCGCCAGTGGTACCCCGCCGCGCACATCCACCTGATGGACGTCTCCGCGCCCATGCTGGACCGCGCCCGCGTGCGCCTCGCCGGCGACGCCAACGTCACCTTCGAGCTCGCCGACCTCACCACTACGGCCTTCCCGACCGGGCTGGATGCCGTCGTCTCCGCGCTCTCCATCCATCACCTGGAAGACGCGGACAAACAAGCGCTCTTCCGCAAGGTCTTTGCCGCGCTGCGTCCCGGCGGCACGTTCGTCAACGCTGAGCAGGTCGCCGGCCCCACACCCGACCTCGATGCCCGCTACAAGCACCTGTGGCTGGAGCAGGTACGCGAGGCCGGCGCCACTCCTGACCAGATCGCCGACTCCCTCTACCGCCAGCAGGACGACCACTGCGCCAGTGTTGAAGACCAGCTCCACTGGATGCGTGAGGCGGGTTTCACCGACGCCGACTGCTGGTTCAAGGACAACCGCTTCGCCGTGCTGGCCGGGTCAAAGACCTAAAGCGCCAACGCGGGCCGCCCGCAGGCCGTCCTCCGTTACACTCGAAACATCGTTCATCGAGTCCACTCTATGAGGCTATCCGTGCGCGTTCGTCTGCCCGCAGCTCTGTTTATCCCACTCTGTCTGGCCGCTGCGTCCGCGCAGTCAACGGCGGCGTCCGTCGTACCCAGGCCCTCCTTCGCGCAACCGGCTATCTCGCCAGACGGCAAGGAGATCGCCTTCGCCTCCGGCGGCGACATCTGGACCGCACCCGCCGGCGGCGGCGACGCGCACCTGCTCATCTCCGACCCCGCCGATGAGTCGCGCCCGCTCTACTCGCCCGACGGCACACGCCTCGCCTTCCAGTCCACGCGCACCGGCGCCAATGACATCTACGTGCTCACCTTCGCCACCGGCAAGCTGCAGCGCATCACCTACACTGACGCTCCCGTCTCGCTGGACGCCTGGTCGCGCGACGGCCAGTGGCTCTACTTCACGTCGTCGGCCAACGATGTCGCAGGACAGGGCGACATCTTCCGCGTCCACTCCACCGGAGGCACGCCGCTCGAGGTCTCCGCCGAGCGCTACATGAACGAGTTCGAGTCCGCGCCCTCGCCCGACGGCGCCTCCATCGTGCTCGTGGCCAAGGGCATCTCCAGCTCGCAGTGGTGGCGTAAGGGCCACGCGCATATCGACGAGACCGAGCTCTGGCTCAAGCCCCTCGCCACCGCCGACTACAAGCTTCTCGTCCCCGCCGACGCCAAGCACGCGTGGCCTATGTGGTCGTCCGACGGCAAGCAGCTACTGTTTATGAGCGACCAGTCCGGCGCGGAGAACATCTGGTCCGCCGACGTTAGCTCAGGCTCCGCAAAGCCCATCACCACGTTCAATTCCGGACGCTGCCTCTGGCCCAGCATCTCCTACGACGGCAAGACCATCGTCTTTGAGCGCGGCTTCGCCATCTGGAAGCTCGACACGCTCTCCGGCACCGCGGAAGAGCTGCACATCGCCCTGCGCGGCGTGCCCAGCACCCCCGGCGTCACGCATACGCCCATCACCTCGTGGTCCAATCTCGCACTCTCGCCCGACGGCAAGAAGATCGCTGTCGCCGCGCAAGGCGAGATCTTCGCTGCCTCGGCCAAAGACGGCGGCGAGCCACAGCGCCTGACCCATACCGATGCCGCCGAGACCGCACCCTTCTGGTCGCCTGACTCCACCAAGCTCGTCTACCTCTCCGAGCGCGACGGCGGCTCCAGCCTCTACGAGTACGACTTCACCACGAACTCCGAGCGTGCCCTCACTCACGGCATCGACATCGACCAGGCGCCGCTGTACTCGCCCGACGGCAAGTCCATCGCCTACCTGCGCAACCGCAAACAACTGCACGTCATCACGTTTGAAGATAAAAAATCAAGTGGAACGCCCGGGATCAAAGACAAAGTCATCGCCACCGGCGAGATCAACGCCTACAGCTCGGGCTCCATCGCCTTCTCGCCGGACTCCAAGTGGATCGTCTACGTCTCCGACGGCGTCGACGGCTTCTCCAACCTGAGCGCCGTGCCCACCGATGGCTCCGCTCCGGGGCGGCCCATCACCTTCCTCGCCAACGGCCAGACCGGCTCGCACATCGCCTGGTCGCCGGACGGCAAGTACCTGCTCTTCGACACCTCGCAGCGCGCCGAAACGCCGCTCATCGCCCGCGTCGATCTTGTACCGCACATCCCTGTCTTCCGCGAAGACCAGTTCACGGAGCTCTTCCGCAAGCAGTCCACCCCCGGCGCTCCGGACGCGCCCGCCACCACTCCCACCGAACCCACCACGGAGCCGGGCCCGCCGGCCAGTGCACCCGCGACAGCCGCTGGATCCCGCGGACCACGGACGCCACCCGAGAAGAAGAAGATCGAGCCCACCAGGATCGTCTTCGAAGACATCCGCAATCGCCTCACGCTGCTGCCCATCGACCTGCAACTGCGCTTTCCCGTCATCAGCCCTGACGGCAAAACGCTTGCTTTCGTCGCCGAGGTCTCCGGCACGCCCAACATCTATACCTATTCGCTGGACGAGCTCTCCCGCGAACCCGCCACCCCGCGCCAGCTCACTTCGGATACCGGCGGCAAGTCCGACGTCGCCTTCACGCCCGACTCAAAAGAGATCTTCTATCTCTGGGCGGGGGGCCGCGAATCCACCGGTGCTTCTGTGCGCTCCGTCACTCTCGAATCCCGCAACGTCAAGACGCTCGCCCTCTCCACCGCCATCGACGTCGACTTCGATCAGGAGAAGATGGTGGTCTTCGACGAGGCCTGGACCACGCTCAATCACCGCTTCTGGAACCCCACCTTCAACGGCGCCGACTGGCCCGCGCTGCGCGAGGAGTGGCGGCCTTACATCGCAGGCGCGCGCACCGGCCCCGAGCTGCGCCGCGACATCAACCTGCTTATCGGCGAACTCAACAGCTCACACTCCGGCATCTCGCGGCCCGCGCAGCCCAGCGTTCGCACCGGACGTCTCGGCCTGCGCTTCGAGCGCGCTCCCTATGAGAAGGACGGTTCGCTCATCGTCCGCGAGATCATCCCCCTCGGCCCCGCCGCGCTCGCACTGGACGAGAAAGGCCAGCCCGTCACGGTCCACACCGGCGATAAGCTGCTCTCCGTCGACGGCGCGCCAGTCACCGCCTCCACCAACCTGGACCAACTTCTCGAAGACCGCAACGGCAAGCGCACCGTCCTGTCCTTTGAAGAGTCCGGAAAGAAGTATGTGGCCGTCGTCCGTCCCGTCACTCTGCAGGTCGAGTCCGGCCTGCTCTACCGCGCCTGGGTCGACTCGCGCCGCGCCTACGTCAACAGGATCTCCGGCGGGAAACTCGGCTACGTCCACATCGCCGCCATGGGCGACGCCGACCTCGCGCAGCTCTACCTCGATCTCGACGCGCAGAACCAGTCCAAGCAGGGCGTCATCGTGGATGTGCGCAACAACAACGGCGGCTACGTCAACGGCCGCGTCATCGACGTCTTCGCCCGCCACAACTACCTGCTGATGACGCCCCGCGACGGCACCACCGTCCCCTCGCGGCAGGCGCTGGGCCAGCGCTCGCTCGGGCTGCCCACAGCGCTCGTCACCAATGAGAGCACGCTCTCCGACGGCGAAGACTTCACCGAAGGCTACCGCGCGCTCGAACTCGGCAAGGTCATCGGCACACCCACCGCCGGCTGGATCATCTTCACTGGAGCGCAGCGCCTCATCGACGGCTCCAGCGTCCGCGTCCCCGGCGACCGCATCAAGGACACCCGCGGCCAGGACATGGAGATGCATCCCCGCCCCGTCGACGTAGAACAACTCCGCCCCCTCGGCGAAGCCGAGACCGGCGAAGACGTCCAGCTAAAGACAGCCGTCACCACGCTGCTGGGCCAGCTGAAGTAGCTGTCTTCGCCTCCAGCGACATCCTCCGCGCACCTTTGCGTCTTCCGCGTCCTCCGCGTTCGCTGTTGCGGTTGCCTTCCTTCATGCCACCAAAACGCCAATCGTCTACCCAGCTAGAATGGGTATAGAGCGGTCTCTGCCCTCTACACTCTGCCTCTATGAAGCTAACCCGCTACACCAAGTTCACCGGCGACCTCTCCACCAGCTTCGATCTCGAAGACCTGTTGCAGGCGCTCTCGGATTTCCTGCTCGACTCCGGCTTCCAGGACCCCTACTCCCCCTTCAGCAACATGGACGACTCGATGGAGTCCCTCCGCGAGGCCATCCGCCAGGCGCTGGACTCCGGCGAGCTGCTCGATGAGGACGCGCAGGAGCAGTATGAGCAGCTGGAAGAGCCGCAGGTGGAAGAGCTGATCGACAAGATCATCCAGCGCATGAAGGCCGAAGCCTACCTGAATGCCCAGGAGCCCGCCGAAGGGCAGGGCGACCAGAGTGGCGAGGCCGAGTCAGCGCGCTTTGAGGTCACCGACAAGGCGATGGACTTCCTTGGCTACAAGGCGCTGCGCGACCTGCTCGGGCCGCTCGGCAAGAGCTCGCTCGGCCGCCACGACACTCGCCACGAGGCCGCCGGCGTGGAGACCAACGGCAGCTCCAAGCTCTACGAGTTTGGCGACTCGCTCAACCTGGACATCGCCGCCACGCTCAACAGCGTCTTCGCGCGCGAGGGAGCGCCGAATGGCTCCGGCGTGTTGAACCTTGAGTACAGCGATCTTCATGTACAGCAGGCTGACTTCCAAAGCAGTTGCGCGACGGTTGTGCTGCTCGACTGCTCACACTCCATGATCCTCTACGGCGAAGACCGCTTCACCCCGGCCAAACGCGTGGCCATGGCGCTCGCGCACCTCATCCGCACGCAGTATCCGGGCGACACCATCGACCTTGTCCTCTTCCACGACTCCGCCGAGCACATTCCCATCTCGCAACTGCCGCGCGTCAAGGTCGGCCCGCACTACACCAACACCCGCGAGGGCCTGCGTGTCGCGCAAAGAATCCTGCGCGGCAGCGGCAAGGACATGCAGCAGATTGTGATGATCACCGACGGCAAGCCCTCGGCGCTCACCCTCGACGACGGCCGCATCTACAAAAATGCCTTCGGCCTTGACCCGATCGTCATCGCCGAGACGCTGGAAGAGGTCTCCCGCTGCAAGCGCGCCGGCATCATGATCAACACCTTCATGCTGGCCGACGACTTCCAGCTGGTGCAGTTCGTGCAGAAGATGTCCGCGATATGTCGCGGCAAGGCCTACTTCACCACGCCGCAGACCCTGGGCAACTACCTGCTGATGGACTTCATGTCGCGACGCTCCAAGCACGTGAACTAAAGGCCGTTCTCAGCCGGCCTCCGCCTGTCTGCGAACGCGGTCATGCATGGAGGCCCAGCCTTTGGGCATTTCGGCCTTGTGCTCGCTGGTGAGCAGGCCCAGCGCGGTGTGCCGGAAGACGATCCGCGTTCCGCCCTCGACTTCACTCAGCCGGTACTGCACGTTGTTGACCAGCGGGAACGACGCGAAGATGGGGCCGACGAACTCCAGCAGCGTGGGCCGCTTGATGGCCTGCACATGGGCCCAGAGATGCCCGTTGCCGTCGCCCAGGTCGCGGTACCACCGGCCACCGGGCCAGGGTTCGATCTTCAGGCTGAGCGACTTGCCTTCGGGCGTCTCATTGCCCGGGCCCAACTGCTCCAGCAGCGCGGCAAAGGTTACATCCAGCGGCGCATGCACGTGGATCTCCTGGTGGATCGTGACGGTGATGTCTTCGAGGGTCTGTTCGTTGGCAATCATGATGTCTCCTTGGGATTTTGGTCTGCAAGATGGGGGCCCTGAGAGTTCAAATCGGTTGGGCCCTGGCGGACGGTGGCCTCCGCCAGCTCCTTCACGCGGATCAGCTGGTGCTGCCAGTAGCGCTCGAAGGTCTCCGCCCACTCATGCAACGGGCGTATCGCCTCGGCGTTCGTCCTGTAGAGCTTTTGGCGGCCCTGGCAGCGCATCCGGACCAGCCCCACATCGCGCAGGACGCGCAGGTGCTTGGAGACGGAGGGCTGCTCCAGCCCAAGGGCTGCCACAATCTCTCCGACCGGTCGCTCGGCCCCGGCCAGATAGCTCAGAATCTCCCGGCGGCGGGGCTCAGCGACTGCGTTGAAGGCGTCCGAAGTGGTGCTGGCTCTGGCCATGAACGAGACATTACATACCTATATAGGAATATGTCAAGCGCGATTTTTTTTATTCGGGCTATAAAAAGGGAGGGGTGGTAGGACCCATCGCCGCGCTCGACTGAGCGCGCCTCTTGACACGCCCCCTACAATAGAAGGTAGCGGGATCGAGCGCGGCCCACAGGCCTGGCTGCTGCCGCAGGGGCCCAGGGGCTGATCGCTAATCTGCGTACTTTTTGACAATCCAAAGCAATTTCTGGGAGGGCCGAACGATATATCTTAAAGAAATATCTTTAAGATAGAAGCCGAAAGCGCTCTGCTGAAAATAAAGGGCTTACCGGCCACTGTCCATGATCCTCCAGGGACGAGGTCCACGGCTAAGTCTTTATTCTTGCCAACTTTAGCGGAAAACCGGGGGAGGGGGGCGCACCTAAACCCTAATCCCTGTTTGTTGGTCCTTCCACACCCGGTAGACGCCCCAGGCGGCCGCCGTGCAGTTGTCCATGATGCGGCCGTCCAGCAGCATGGCCTCGAACTCGCTCACCGCGACCCGGTGTACGGTCATGTCCTGCTCCTCGGCATCGCGGGCCGTCGGACCGGGTGACAGGCCCTCGGCCAGGAAGACGTGGTGCCTTTGCCGCAGCACACCGTAGCCGATCCACAGTTGCGCCAGCTCGGTCATGCGCGCGGCGCGCAGGCCGGTCTCCTCGGCCAGCTCGCCCCGCGCCATCTCCTCCGGCACCGGGTCGGGCGTCTCCCATCCACCCTGCGGAAACTCCAGAAATTCAGCGCTCACGGTGTAGCGAAACTGCTTCACCAGCCACAAAAAATCTCCCTCCGCGGTGCTCTCCAGAGGAATCACAATGCACGCAGGGTCCTTGTCGACCACGCCGTAGATCCCGCGGGAGCCGTTCGCTAGCTCGATCTCGTCCTCGCGCAGGCTGGTCCAGCGGTTGCGGTACACCTCGCGGCTGCTGATGGTCTTGATGGACATCGGATTTCTCCCGTCGCATCCGATGCTATCAACTTCCGGGGGCGAGCCCTAAACGCTGCGGTCGGTCGCGCCGCTGGTCAGCACCGCGAGGCTTATCGCGGGGAGTTGCAACACCCCGTCGCGCAAGGCAAGCTCCCTCGAGCACAGCCGCAACTGCTCCCCGGGCTTGGCGGCGAAGTCCACGCTATGGCCGCCGAGGTTCACCAGCACGCGCACCGGGCCGCGCTGCATCGCCAGCCAGCGCTGCTCGCGGTCGAATTCCACCTTCAGGTGGCCGAGATCGCCGTCGTTCAGCGCCAGCGTGCTGCGGCGCAGGTGAATCAGGTCTTTGGTCCAGGCCAGCATCTCCGCATGAAGTCCTTCGTGGACCTCGCTCCACTGCAGCTTGGAGTCTTGAAAGGACGAGATCTGCTCGGGATCGGGAATCTCATCGCCGCCGAAGCCAAAGGCCGCGAACTCCCGCTTGCGGCCTTCGGTGACCCGCTTCATCATCTCCGGGTCCTCGTGGTTGGCGAAGTACAGGAACGGTGTGGACGCGGCGAACTCCTCGCCCATGAAGAGCAGGGGGATGAACGGCGCCATCAGCACGAGGCCCAGCGCGACCTTGGCGGCGTCCATGCCGGCCAAGTGCTCCAGCCGCTCACCGCGGGCGCGGTTGCCGATCTGGTCGTGGTTCTGCGCGAAGACCACGAAGCGCTGCGCCGCCAGCGCCTTCACCGGGCGTCCGTGCCGGTGCTTGCGGAAGAGCGAGTAGCGTCCGTCGTAGACGAAGACCTCGGTCAGCGCCTTCACCAGGTCGTCCATGGTGCCGAAGTCCGCGTAGTAGCTGATGTCGGTCCCCGCCCTGGCTTCAGCCCGCCGCTCCGGCGTGAAGTAGAGCAGGGTAAACAGCGCGTGGTGCAGGTCATCGCTCCACTGCGCGTCAATGCCGTAGCCGTTGGCCTCACGCGGCCGCACCAGCCGCGGATCGTTCAGGTCGCTCTCGGCGATCAGCACCAGCTTTCGTCCCAGCGTGGTGCCCAGCCGCTCCACCTCGGCCGAGAGCTGCTCCAGAAAGTTGACGGCGGAGCGGTCCACCATGGCATGGACCGCATCCAGGCGCAGGCCGTCGACGTGGTAGTCGCGCAGCCACATCTCGGCGTTGTCGCAGAAGAACCGCCGCACCTCGTCGCTGCCCGCGTCAGAGAAGTTCACCGCCGCGCCCCACAGCGTGTTGTAGCTGTCCGTAAGGTACGGCCCGAACTTGTTGGTGTAGTTGCCCACCGGGCCGAAGTGGTTGTAGACCACATCGAGAATCACGGCGAGTCCCTTCGCGTGGCAGGCATCGACGAACCGTTTAAAGGCTTCCGGCCCGCCGTAGCTCTCCGACACGGCGAACAGCGCTACGCCGTCGTAGCCCCAACCGCGGTCGCCGGCGAAGTCCGCGATCGGCATCACCTCAATGTGCGTGACGCCCAGCTCGACCAGGTGGTCCAGGTGCGCGATAGCGCCGTCGAAGGTGCCGGACTCGCTGAAGGTGCCGATGTGCAGCTCATACAGGACCGCTCCGAACAGCGGCGAGGGCTGCCAGTGCGCGTCACTCCACGCGAACGTGCCCTGGTCGTAAAGACGCGAGGGCCCGTGAACTCCCTGCGGCTGCCACATGCTGCGCGGGTCAGGATATGGCGTCGGGTCGTCGTCGATGAGGAAGGCGTAGTCCATGCCGCTGTGGGCATCGCTGACCTCGAGCTTCCACCAGCCCATCTCGCCGGGACCTTGCATGGCGCACGTCTGTTGGCCGCAACGCAACTGGATACGCTTGGCCAGCGGACCCCAGATTCGAAACTCATGCATCGGTGCTTCTCCTGCGTGGCGCTGTGTGTTTGGCTCAGTCTGCCTATGGCTTTTGGTTAGATGCGTTCCAGCAACGCCACCGGGAACTCGCTCAGCAGATTCTCCAGCAGAGCGTGGCCGCCCGCGATCTCGCCGCCGGTCAGCCGGTTGCGCCATCGGCCCGCGGGCAGTTGCAGAGCGGTGTCGCCCCACGGTTCGGCAGCATGGCTCCAGCGAGGAGCCACGGTCAGCACCTGCTCTCCGCGCAGATAGGCGATCACCCGTTCCCTGCCGGCTCCGTTCGCGGACAGGGCGGTGTAAGCAGCCTGTTCGCCGAACCAGGCGGGGTGCTCTCCGCGCAGGCGCAGCGCATGGTGGACCACCCACAGCTTGGGCAGGCCCTCGTCCATCCGGGCCATCACCTGGGCTGCGTTCATGCCGCCGGTCTCCGCCAGCAGGCGCCGCCGCAGAGCATAGTCCACCGGGCGGCGATTGTCCGGATCCACCAGCGAGAAGTCCCACAACTCGCCTCCCTGATAGAGGTCGGGCACCCCGGGCGCGGTGTACTTCAACAGCGTCTGGCTCAAAGAATTGATCTGCCCTGCTCGTTGGACGACCGCGACGTAACTCTGTAGGTCGGCGACGAACTCCCCGTCCGCAAGGATGGCATCGATGTACGAGTTCAGCGCGTTCTCGTACTCAGCATTGTTAGAGACCCAGCTGGTACGCTCCTTGGCCTCGCGCATCGCCTTCTGCATGTAGGCGCGCAGACGCTCCGCGTCAATCGGCCATGCGCCCTGGAGCGTCTGGTATAAGAACCACTCCGTGCCGCGGTCCACCTGATCGCCTCGGTGTCTGGCGTTGTGCGCGCTCCAGCGCCGCAGCGCCTCCGCAAAGTCATCCGCGCACTCGGTCAGCACCAGCAGGCGGGCACGAACGTCATCGCTGCGCTTGGTGTCGTGGGTGCTGAGCGCGGTCATGGTAGCTGGAAACGTCGCCTGCATCTTTGCGTTGTGTTGGTGAAACTCCTCCAGGCTCAGACCGCCGCACTCGGGATCGCTGCCCACCTCGTTCATCGCGGTCAGCCGGTTGGAGCAGTAGAAGGCCGTATCTTCCACGCCCTTGGCCATCACTGGACTGGTGAACTGTTGGAAGCGATAGACGAACTCGCTCTCCTGCTTGCCGCTGACCTTGAGCAGAAGGACATCGCGGATAAAGTCGAACAGCATGGGGTCAATGTACTGCCGGTTGGACTTGGCACACTCCGTGGCGCGCTCGATGCGGCTGCGGTCTTCCCCTACGATCTCCATGCGGTCGGGCACAACGTAGGTCCGATAGATCGAAAAGCACGCTGCTACCTCGCGGATAGCGCGGCGGACCTCCGCCCGGGTGAAGTCGCGCTTGTCGCGGTTGGCCTCGCAGATATCCACAAAGAGGCTGGTCAGCCGGTTCACGTCGCTGGCCAGGCCCTCCTGCGTGACGGCCAGCTTCTTCTCGCGAGCAACGGCAGAAAACGGTGCGGTATCGCCGGTAAACGCGGCATAGTGCTCGCCCAGCCGCGCGAGACCCGCGGGATGAACCAGCACGCCCATCGCCACGTTCAGGAAGTCGTAGCCGCTGGTGCCCTGCACACTCCAGTTTTCGCGCAGCCACTCGCCCGGTTCCAGGATCTTTTCGCCGACGATCCAGGCCTGTGGCGCGCGCTCGCGCAGCCGCTGAAAGTACTGCGCTGGATCGCGCAGGCCATCGGGATGGTCCACGCGGACTCCATCCAGAACGCCTTGCTTCAGCCACGTCAGGATCAACGCGTGAGTTTCCTCAAAGACGTGCTCCCGTTCCACGCGCAGTCCGATGAGCGTATTGACGTCAAAGAAGCGGCGGTACCCGAGTTGCTGGTCCGCCGTCTTCCAGTAGGCCAGACGATACGGTTGCTCGGACAGAAACTCGTCCAGCGCGTCGACATTGGCATTGAGATCGGACACCACGCGGTCAATGCTCTCGCAGATGGCCGGTTCTTCACGGCACAGGCGGTCCAGCATGTTGAACAACACTACCTTGTCGCGGTGGCGGGCCAGAATCATCCGGCGGTCCCAGAAGTCCGGCGAAGGCAGCCTCGCGTAGCTGGCGGCGAGGAAACTCATCGTGTCGCTGCGCGAGGCCTCCGCGGCCTTGCTCAGCAGCGACCCCAGACTGGCCGGCGCAACCGGAAGCGACTGGCCCGCAGCCTCGACGGTGAAAGTGCTGCCGTGACGCTCCACATGCACGCCGCCCGCGCTCAACACCCGTCCATATTGGTCGGGGAGGATCGGTACCAGCACCTTGTCTCGCAGGCGCTCTTCGGAGGAGTTCCAGTCAATATCAAAGAAGCTGGCGTAGCGGCTATTGGTGCCGTTTTCCAGTACGTCCCACCAGTAGGCATTGTGTTGGCCCAGGCTCATGTGGTTCGGCACAATGTCCAGCACCTGCCCGAGTCCCACCTCGCCGAGGTGCTGACAGAATCGGTCATGCGCTGCGGAGCCGCCCAGCTCCTCATTGACCTTGCGGTGGTCGACGACATCGTAGCCGTGGGTGCTGTTCGGCGCCGCCTGCAGATACGGAGAACTATAGACGTGCGTGATTCCCAGGCTCTTCAGGTAGTCGGCAATGGCGGAGGCATCGTCGAACGTGAAGGCCTTATGCAGTTGGAGTCGATACGTGGAACCAGGCACAAGACCCATAGCTGTAGCAACCCTTCAGGTACGGCATCGCCGCAAACCTGGCGTTGTATATAAGATGCAGAAGAACCAAATCGTCGCGTGGTCGCCGCAGTTAGACGAGCTTTTCCACGCACTAAGCTGGTTGGCGTCAGAGCCGGTTATCCGCTGGTCCCGTGCGGGTCAGGCTTCCATTTCCCGTCGAGCGTGAAAGCCGCGTGAACCAGTGCGAAGTGTGAGAGCGCCTGCGGGAAGTTGCCGAGCATGCGCTCCTGTTTTGGATCGTATTCTTCGCTCAGCAGTCCGAGGTCGTTGCGTAACGCAAGCAGGCGTTGAAAGAATGAGGAGGCCTCCTCTCTTCTGCCGATGAGATGCAAACAGATTACCAGCCAGAAGCTGCAGGCAAGGAAGGAGCCTTCGCCTCCCTTCAAACCATCCTTTGACTTCGCAGGATCATAGCGCAGCACCAACCCATCTTTCATAAGATGCTTCTGGATAGCGTCCACGGTGCCGACCATGCGAGGATCGTCCGCTGGCAGAAACCCAACGATAAGAAGCTGTAAACAGGACGCATCCAGGGTCTTGGACCCATAGCTCTGCATAAAAGAGTTCATCCGCTTGCTGAAGCCCTTGGCGCATATCTCCCGGTGCAGCAGATCGCGGTTCTTTCGCCAACGCTTCACATCGCCGTTGCCGGCGAAACGCTCGTGTTGCTTCACTGCGCGGTCAAGCGCCACCCACGCCATCACTTTGCTGTGGACGAAGTGCTTCCTCCCACCACGGGTCTCCCAGATGCCATCGTCAGGTAGCATCCATACGTTGCATAGATGGTCGATCAACTCCGCTTCCAGGTCTCGCGAGGGGGTTCTAAGGTCGTCTGCTGCCTCGGGCGTGTGGGCCAGCGCCAACGCCACCTCCCCGTAGACATCGAGTTGGAACTGTTCTGACGCCGCATTGCCGATGCGCACGGGCTTGGAGTCCTCAAATCCGCGCAGCCACTCAGCCTCCCACTCGGTTAGTTGCCGTTCGCCATTGATGCCGTACAGAGTCTGAAGCTGGTCTGGAGCTCCGGCGATGGCCCGCAGCAGCCAGCGCCGCCACTCAATGGCCTCTTCGGTATATCCGGCTCCCATCAGTATCAGCAGCGTGAACGATGTATCCCGCAACCAGCAGTAGCGGTAATCCCAGTTGCGCTCGCCGCCAATACATTCCGGCAACCCCGCAGTCACAGCGGCAACGATGCCGCCGCTGGGCCGATAGGTCATCGCCTTCAGAGTGAGAAGACTGCGTTGCACCGCCTCCTCATACTGACCGTTGTACTGCGACCTGGCGGTCCACTCACACCAGTAGGCCTCTGTAACGCGGAGTGCTTCCTCCGCGGAGACCCGCTCCGGAACCTCCTCAGTCGAGTTCGCGTAGGTCAGCGTGAAGCATACTTGTTCGCCTTCGCGGACCATGAAATCACTGACGGTCGTCAGACCCTCGCCCTGCATATCGGCGGTGACACCATCGCTGCAAACCGTCCTCAGTACCGCCATGTTCGGGCCGGCAATCGCGCGCAACTCCGCCTGATGCATCGTCACCCAGGGGATTGTCCGTCCATAGTCGAAGCGCAGGGCCATGTCCATACGCATCTTGACCTTGCCCCGGACACCACGAACGATGCGCACGATATCCGAGTGCTTTTCGCGTGGCGGCATGAAGTCGATCAGGCAGACTTCGCCTTCTCCTGTTGCGAATGTGGTCTCCACGATCATGGTGCCGGGGCGGTAGCGGCGACTGGATGACCGTATCCTGCCCTTGGGCCGGATGCGCCAGTACCCGTTATCCGCCGTCCCCAGCAGGGCTGCAAAGCACGCCGGAGCAGAGAACGACGGCCAGCACAACCAGTCGATGGACCCCTCCTTGTTTACCAGCGCAGCGGTCTCGCAGTCGCCCAGCAGGGCATAATCTTCTATACGAGACGCGTGCAGCGGGGCCGGGGACCTCTTCTTGAACCATTCCGGCAAGCGTTCCTCCAAACTCCGGGGCTTCTGCGGCGAGCAGCGCCAACCCGTGCTGGCAGCACCGCATCCACAAAACAGGTGTAAGGTGGAATCGCGTGCCAGCATTTCCGATATCCTCTTTGGATGCCGCTTTACGGAAATGGACTGCCCAGATAGAGCGAAGGAGTGCGACAGCCATCGCAGAGGCAATATGCGTATGAAGCCGACCGAAGGTCGCCGAAGGGTCGTCATCGAGGGAATTCAGCCGGTCGTGGATGCGGGACGATATCCAGTCAAGCGCGTCCTCGGTGACACCGTCGAAGTCACCGCAGCCATCTTCGCCGACGGACATGACCACATCGCGGCCCGTTTGCTCTATCGCCATACCTCGGAGCGGGCCTGGAACAATTCCCCGCTTACAGCCCAGCCCAACGATCTCTGGTCGGCGGCCTTCACCGTCGACAAGCTTGGTGCATGGTGCTTCAGCGTCGAAGCCTGGATCGACCACTTCGACACCTGGGTCCACGACCTTGCCAAGCGGCTCGATGCCCAGTCAGAGTCCACGCCTCAGGACATACCCATAGCCCTGCGCATCGGAGCCAACCTCATCACGGCCGCCGCTGCACGGGCCAAGGGCAGCGATGCAAAGTACCTGAAGATTGCCGCGGAGCATCTGCTCTCGCTCGCTAGTGCCGACCTTCCTCGCTACGATTCGCCGGTCACCGACGAACTCGTGTCGCTGGTCGCGCAGTATCCGGACCTCAGACTGGCCACGCGTTTCCCTGTGGAACTGCCCCTTTGGGTCGACCGTGAGCGCGCCCGTTTCTCCAGTTGGTATGAGCTGTTTCCGCGCTCCGCCTCCGCCACTCCCGGCAAGCACGGCACCTTCCGCGATGTCGAAGCGAAGGTGCCCGATATCGCCGCGATGGGCTTCGACGTACTGTATATGCCGCCGATCCATCCCATCGGGCGGGCCTTCCGCAAGGGCAGGAACAATGCTGTTACAGCTGCTCCCGGCGAAGTGGGCAGCCCGTGGGCCATTGGCGCCGCCGAAGGCGGCCATACCGATCTGTTACCGGAGCTGGGAACCTTCGAGGACTTCGCCAATCTCGTCCGCGCCGCCCGATCCTACCGTATGGAGTTAGCTCTGGATATCGCCTTCCAGTGCTCGCCCGATCATCCCTGGGTCAAATCGCATCCGGAGTGGTTTGTCCACCGCCCGGACGGAAGCATCCAGTATGCGGAGAACCCTCCGAAGAAGTATCAAGACATCTACCCGCTCAACTTTGAATCAACTGACTGGCGCGGACTGTGGGACGCGCTCTACAACGTCTTCGAGTTCTGGATCGACCATGGGGTGCGCATCTTCCGCGTGGACAACCCGCACACCAAGGCGCTGCCCTTCTGGGAGTGGTGCATTGCGGAGGTGCAGAAGGACACGCCGGACGCCATCTTTCTTGCCGAAGCCTTCACCCGCCCGCACGTCATGTACTCGCTGGCCAAGGCCGGCTTTACGCAGAGCTATACCTACTTCACCTGGCGTACCGACAAGCCGGGTCTGCAGGATTACTTCGAGGAGATCTGTTCGCCGCCCGTCTCCGAGTTCTTCCGGCCCAATGTCTGGCCCAACACGCCGGACATCCTGCATGAACAGCTCCAGACCGGTGGCCGCGCCATGTTTATGCAGCGCGTCATCCTCGCAGCCACGCTGTCGTCGAACTATGGTATCTACGGCCCCGCCTACGAGTTCTGCGAAGGACGGCCCGCGCCACCCGCTCCGGGACGGGAGGGCAGCGAGGAGTACCTCGACAGCGAAAAGTACCAGATACGCGACTGGAGCCTGCCGCACACCGAATCGATTGCGCCGCTTATCACCCTGCTTAACGAGATTCGCCGCACCAATCCGTCGCTGCAACGCAATGGGAGCCTGTACTTCCACCCGGCGGAGAACCCCAGCATCCTCTGCTACTCCAAGTCATTTGGAGACACGACCGCGTCCGGCGATACCAATACGATTCTGGTCGCGGTCAATCTCGACCCGAACAAGGAGCAATCCTCGTGGATAAACCTAGCGCTGGATAAGCTCCACCTTCCCTCGGACACCGACTTTGTTGTCGAAGACCTGCTGACGGGCGCTCGCTACAACTGGAGCGGGGAGCGGAACTTCGTCGCACTGGATCCTGCCGTCATCCCTGCACATATCTTCAGGATCGTCCGATGAAGGAAAATCTTATGACCAGACTCGCCGTGGCGTTGGTTCTACTTCTCCTGCCCGCGGTGGGCCGGGCGCAGACATTACAGCAGGCTGATGGGTTTGTTCGTCACCTATACGCCGGATATGAGCATCCATCATCACCCGCTGAGCCCGACTACACAGGCCGCGAGGCTGCATCCGTCTTTTCGCCGGCTATGGTACGTCTCATCCGCCGGGACCAGCACCAGGCCCATGGCGAGGTCGGCAAACTCGATGGCGACCCCATCTGCGACTGCCAGGACTCAGGCGGCATGAAGCTCACGCATCTCGACGTTACCGCCACCGCTGCGGGACGCGCCGCCGCGCGCGTTACATTGTACTTTCCGGGGGCCGCTGAGAACCATCTCCAAATTCAATTGCTGTGGGGTGCGGCCGGCTGGCGAATCGACGATATAGCCACAAGCTGGACGCCGAGTCTTCATCACTTCCTCGAGTCTCCTGCGAGGTAGCCACCATCACGGTAAGTTCCGCATCCAACCCGCAAGGCTATCCAGCCGCCATCGAGGTTTCCTGCAAGTGAAGAAGCCCTGTAGTGCCACCGACCCGCTCTGGTTCAAGGACGCGATTATCTATGAGCTGCACGTGCGCGCCTTTGCCGACTCCAATGGGGACGGCATCGGCGACTTCCAGGGTCTGATCTCCAAGCTGGACTATCTCCAGGAGCTGGGAGTTACCTGTCTTTGGCTGCTGCCGTTCTTTCCTTCGCCGGGCCGCGACGACGGCTATGACATCGCCGACTATAACAACGTCAACCCGGACTATGGAACCCTCGATGACTTCAAGCGCTTTCTGTCCGAGGCGCACGCCCGCAACATGCAGGTGATGATCGAGCTGGTCATCAACCATAGCAGCGACCAGCACCCGTGGTTCCAGCGCGCCCGCCGCGCACCCAAGGGTTCGCCCGAGCGCAATATGTATGTTTGGAGCGACTCGGACAAGCTGTATGAAGGCGTCCGCATCATCTTCACCGACACGGAGAAGAGCAACTGGGCCTGGGACGAGATCGCGCAGCAGTACTACTGGCACCGCTTCTTCTCCCATCAACCAGACCTGAACTTCGACAACCCGCACGTCATGGAGGAGGTGCTCAATGCCATGCGGTTCTGGATGGACATGGGAGTTGACGGTCTGCGCCTCGATGCCATTCCGTATCTCATCGAGCGTAACGGCACTAACTGTGAGAACGTGCCGGAGACGCACGTCAAGATTAAGCAGATCCGCGCGGTCCTGGAGGCGGAGTATGAAAACCGCCTGATCCTCGCCGAGGCCAACATGTGGCCCGCCGATGTCCGGCCCTACTTCGGCAACGGCGACGAATGCCACATGGCCTTTCATTTCCCACTGATGCCGCGCATCTATATGGCGCTGCGCCAGGAGGACCGACACCCCATCACCGATATCATGGCGCAGACGCCGGAGATTCCTCCCAACTGCCAGTGGGGACTCTTTCTTCGTAATCATGATGAGTTGACGCTGGAGATGGTGACTGACGATGAGCGCGACTACATGAATCTTGCTTACGCGGCAGATGCTCGCATGAGGATCAACGTGGGTATCCGGAGGAGACTGGCCCCACTGGTGGACAACAACCGCCGCCGCATTGAGCTGCTGAACTCCCTTCTGCTCAGTTTTCCGGGCACGCCCATCCTCTACTACGGCGACGAAATCGGAATGGGCGACAACATCTATCTCGGCGACCGCAACGGCGTGCGCACTCCGATGCAGTGGAACTCCGACCGTAACGCCGGTTTTAGCCACGCCGTACCCGCCAAGTTGTATCTGCCGGTCATCATGGATCCCGTCTGGGGCTACCAGGCCATCAACGTCGAGGCTCAGCAGTCGGATGCCTCCTCGTTGCTGCACTGGACGCGCAACATGATTGCCCTGCGCAAGCTCTTCCAGGTCTTCGGTCGCGGTACTCTGGAGTTCCTGCACCCCGAGAACCGCAAGATTCTAGCCTACATACGTGAGTATGATCGCGACGACCACGATGACCGCAGCGCCGACGAGTCTTCTTCCACCGGCAGTTCCGAGACCGTACTCTGCGTTGCCAATCTCTCCCGGTTTGCGCAACCGGTCGCTCTCGATCTGCAAAAGTTCGCCGGCCGCCAGCCCGTCGAGATGCTGGGCTACGTGTCCTTTCCCACCATCACCGAACAACCATATCCACTCACGCTGGCGCCGTACAGCTTTCTCTGGCTTGAGCTCCAACCCGCTCCACCACAGCCCATTGCACCCGCAGTGGAAGCAGTTTCGGAAGTTGAACCTGTAAACCGGAACACGGCAATCGCGCCGGTTTCCAGCATGTTGGCGGGCGCCGGCCTGGAGCTTCTGCAAGGCCTGCTGCCGGACTACATCGCACAGCAGCGTTGGTTCGGCAGCAAGTCCCATACCATCCAAACAGCGCGCGTCACCTCTTCGTCGATGCTCGGTGGGGACGGCGCCCTCGCGTTCGTAGAGGTCTCCTGCGATGACGCAACTTCTGATCTCTATCAGCTCCCGCTCGCCACACTGCCTGAATCTGAAGCAGCAACTCTGCGGGAAAAATTGCCTGCGGCAATCATTGCCACTTTGGATCAAGCTCCGCAGTCTACAGTGCTGATCGACGCATCGGCACTGTCCTCCTTTCAAGAGGCTCTGCTACAGACGATCCTCACGGGAAGTGAGGTCGGACCGTCCGCTGCGCCCGAGTTCAGCGCTACACGCTCCGCCCACCTCGATACTCATGGTCTGAGCGGCCTGCCCTCGCGACTGGGGTCGGTCGAGCAATCCAACACCAGCATTCTGTACAACCAGACGGCCATACTCAAACTGTTTCGCCGTCTGCGGCCAGGCGAAAATCCTGAAGTGGAGGTTGCCCGCTTTCTGACGGATGTCGCCCATTTTCCGGGCACTCCCGCCTACCTGGGCGATCTCCATCGGACCTCGGACGGAACCACGCTCGCCTTCCTCCAGGCCTTTGCTCCTAACGAAGGCGACGGTTGGACGTGGACCCTGGACGAACTCGCACGGTTCTTCGAGGAGATAGAAAACTGCCCTCCACCTTCCACAAACGTCTTGAAATCTGGAAACGCAGATTCGCCCATTCAGGAAATCCCGGGGGAGATCCTCGAGCACGCCGGTCTCTACCTGGAGGCGGCACAACGGCTCGGCCGGCGCACGGCCGAACTGCATCTTGCACTCGCTACCCCGACCGAAGACCCTGCGTTCTCCAGCGAGACCTATTGCGACGAGGATCTCGCCGGCGATCGTGCGCGCATTCACAGCCAGGCCACAGCCGCCTTGGACGCCCTCCAGGAAGCCCTCCAGGCCTCGGTCACAGAACTTCCCGCCGAAACCGCTGCGCTCGCATCATCCTTGCTGCTTCGCCGGGACTGTGTCTTTCGCGCCATCGAGGCGCTCCATGGCAATGCGCAAGACTTTGGCTCGCGCATTCGCATTCACGGCGACTATCATCTGGGACAACTACTCCGCGTAAAAGACGACTTCCTCATCGTCGACTTCGAAGGCGAGCCGATGCGATCGCTCAAGGAGCGCCGCAGTAAACAGACGCCGTTGCGCGATGTTGCCGGCATGTTACGTAGCTTCAGCTACGCTGCCCGCTCCGTCGCGGGCCGCGCCATCCAACTCCATCCGGAGAATGCCGCACCACTCTCAGCCTGGGCTGCCGCATGGGAGCATGGTGCCGGAAGCACCTTCCTGCGCGGATACCGCGAGGTGATGCTCACCCGCCCCAACCTTGTGCCTCAGCCTGCCCTGGAGCAAACGATGCTGCGGGCCCTCTTGCTGGAGAAAGCCATGTACGAGCTTGTCTATGAACTCAATAACCGGCTTGCGTGGCTCCCCATTCCGCTATCCGGCTTACTGGCAATCCTCGATGGCAGCGTATAACGCATACTAGTCCGGTCTTCTGACACTATGACCTCTGCATCCAGCGCCGACGCTACTATCACTGACACCGCAGCAACGGCTGTGTCCGGGCACGCAGCCTCGTCCTTGCTCGTATGCCTTCCGCCGCTCCCTCCTGAGGTGTTGGACTCCATGCTGGCCAACCTCTCTCAGGCCTTTGCAGGCGAAGAGTTGCTGGTAGCCACCTCCGACCCGGTGCCGAAACAGCAGCAGCGGCTGGGAATGAAGATAGTCGCCACTTCCAGCAAGCGGATGAATGCAGGCTGGGTGCTCGAGGCAGAGGATTATGACCTCGCTGCCGGCCTCTCTTCCGAGTACGAGGCACAAACTGTGTTGCTTCTCGGCGGCAGTTCCACCGCTCTCTCTGCCGAGGCGCTGTATAGCCTCGTCGACTGCATTCGCAGCAGGCAGATTGACCTCGCTGTCCCGCGCTTCTCTCTGGACGTCAGCAACGGTCTGGTCAATGCGGCGCTGCTCTATCCCCTTACCAGGGCTCTCTTCGCCACCAACATTCGCTTTCCGTTACCCGCCGATGCCGCTTGCTCAGCCCGAATGATCCAGCGGCTAAGCGCTTCCCGGCAGAGCGGCCGCGCCGCATCCAGCTCACCTTTGTTATGGCCGGTCGCCGAGGCGTCCAGCGCGGGCTACTCTGTCCGCGAGGTTGAAGCCGGAGATGCCTCCCCACCTCGACCGCAGGAAGGCGAATTCAACGCTCTGTTCCAGAGCGTCGCAGCTTCCCTCTTCACTGACATTGAAGCCAAGGCATCTTACTGGCAGCGCTTCCGCAACCGCTCCGCGCTCACAGCGGACAAGATTCCTCTCTCGGCGGACCACGCACCCATCCCGGCGGAGACCGGTTCCGAAATCGGAGACATGATCGACGCCTTCCTTCTCGCGCAGGCGAACCTGCAGGAGATATGGTCTCTTGTCCTGCCGCCACAGTCGCGGCTGGCGCTCAAGAAACTGTCTCTGGGACCTGCTGAGTCTTTCGCCTTCGACCCTCATCTGTGGGCACGAGTCGTCTACGACTTCACTCTCGCCTTCCATCTGCGCACCCTCAACCGGGGACATCTGCTGGGCGCGATGATGCCGCTCTATCTTGCCTGGGCAGCCTCACACCTTCTCGCTGCCAACAACGACCCCGCCCGCGCCGAGCGCCACATCGAAACTACCGCTGCGTGCTTCGAACTCGAAAAGTCCTATCTGGTCTCGCGATGGCGTTGGCCAGACCGCTTTAACCCGTAGCGGCTCCATCGATAAAACATTCATTGCAAACGGAAAGGAATGCGAACATGGGACAGCAAATTGAATCTGCACTTCGCCAGTCGACGCACCGTGTTCTGGAGGTACTGGTCAGCTTCCTGCCGGGCGTCCTCGCCTTTCTGCTGGCGCTGGTCGTCTTTGCTCTCATTGGATGGGCGGTCTCCGCGCTGCTCTACCGGATCCTTGTCGCCTTCAAGTTCGACGACAGGCTTGCCGAGCGTGCCGGATCGGGTTCGCCGGCGGGCGTCGCCGATTGGTCGCCTTCGCGCTCGCCGGCCCTGCTGCTCTCGCGCACGGCCCTGTGGCTGTCCATCCTCATCGGTCTGGCGGTGGGCGTCTCCGCCTTCGATGCCTCCTATGCCGCCAATTCACAGTTCTCCTCCTTCCTGCTTCCGTATCTCACCCATATCACCGGCGCAATTCTTTTACTGATCGTCGGCACGCTGCTGGCGCGCTTCCTTGCGCGCTCGGTGCTGATTGGCGCGGTCAATGCCCAGTTGCACTATGCTCGCTTCCTCTCCCTGGGGGTGAAGTGGCTGGTCCTGGTGCTGACCGCCGCGATGGTGCTCGACCACCTGCACGTCGGCGGTGCCATCGTCGGGCTCGCCTTCGGCATCCTCTTCGGCGGCATTGTGCTCACGCTCTCACTCGCCATTGGCCTGGGATCGCGCGATCTGGTGAGTCGTTCCATCGAGAAGACCCTGGAAAAGCCACCCGTTTCGCAGCCCCCTGAGGTTGTCTCTCCCTCTGCGGCGGATGACCCGTCTCGCTCCCGCCTGCGCCACTTCTAACGCCGCAAAGAGATCGCGGCGTGGCATTGCCGGCCATTTCGTTCTATCCTCTTCGGATACCCGAAACGGTGCAGCAGTCCACTCTATGTCTCAATCTGGTCCCATTCTCGGTGCTTCACCCCTCCGCAAGGAGGGGCGCGCCAAGGTGCTTGGCGCAGCGCAGTATATCGACGACCTTTCGCTGCCCGGCATGTGGCACGGCGCGACGGTGCGCTCCTCCGTTGCGCGTGGCCGCATTCGCGGAATCACATTTTCGCCTGAGATTGACTGGTCTCAGTTCGCCATCGTCCGCGCCTCGGACATCCCCGGCGAAAACACCATCGTGCATCTGACCAAAGACCATCCCTGCCTCGCAGCAGAGTTCGTGAACCATCCGGAAGAGCCGATCCTGCTACTCGCGCACCCCAATAAAACTGCGCTCATCGCGGCCGTGGCTGGCGTGCATATTGACTATGAAGAGCTCCCCGGCGTCTTCACCATCGAGGAGTCCGAGACCGCCGTCGAGCAGAACGACGCCGCGCGCATCATCTGGCCGGGCTCGGACGCGGGCGGCACCGCCAACTGCTTCAAACAGTACCTGATGTACTCCGGCGAAAAGGACGAGACGGAAGCCGGCATAGCCGCTGCCTTCGAGGCCGCTGATTTCATCGTCGAGGGCGAATACCATACCGGTGCACAGGAACAGCTCTACATCGAGAACAACGGCATCATCGCCGAGTGCTTCCACAACGCCTCCGGGGCCATTGAGAGCGTGTGCGTGCGCGGCTGCATGCAGTGTCCCTACTACGTCGTCCATGCGCTCACGCTGATCTTCAACCTGCCCGAGGAGAAGTGCCGCGTGATCCAGGTGGAGACCGGCGGCGCTTTCGGCGGCAAGGAGGACTTCCCCTCCGTCATCGGATCGCATGCCGCTCTGCTCGCCATGAAGTGCGGGCATCCGGTCAAGATCGTCTATGACCGCGCCGAAGACATGGCCGCAACGACCAAGCGCCATCCCTCCCGCACGCGCCATCGCACCGCCGTCTCGAAAGACGGCAAACTTCTCGGCGGCACCATTGATGTCGCCATTGACGGCGGCGCCTACTCTACGCTCTCGCCGGTTGTGCTTTCGCGCGCGACCATCCACGCACCCGGCCCGTACAAGTGGCCGCACGTCCGCGTGAAGGCCAAGGCGATGGCGACCAACATCCCGCCTCACGGGGCCTTTCGCGGCTTCGGCGCTCCGCAGAGCCTCTTCGGTCTCGAACGGCACATGGACAAGATCGCCCGGACCATCGGCCTCACACCGGAAGAGTTCCGACGCCGCAACTTCCTCTCCACCGGCGACACCACGGCGACAGGCCAGCCGCTGGTCGAGAAGGTGGACATGCAGCACCTACTCACCCGTGCGCTCGAAGAAGCCGGCTACCACGAGAAACTCGCCCGCTTTGCCGAGTCCAACCGGCACTCCAGCATCAAGCGCGGTGTCGGCTTTGCGGCATTCATGCACGGTACAGGCTTCACCGGTTCCGGCGAGCGCCGTCTCAACTCGCTGGTCTACGTTGATGTCCTCGAAGACGGACGGCCGCAGATTTTGGTCTCTTCCACCGAGTTCGGCCAGGGCACCAACACCATCCTCTCGCAGGTCGCCGCACAGACGCTCAACCTTCCCTACGACGACATCCTCATCGCGCAGCCGGACACCAGCATCGTGCCGAACTCTGGGCCGACCGTCGCCAGCCGCACCGCGATGATCGTCGGCAAGCTGGTCGAGCGCGCCAGCCTGCAACTGCTCGATACCCTTCGCGAACACGAGCATCTGCTCACAGGCCACACACGCGAGGAGTTCATCGCCGCGGCCAAGAGCTATCGCGAAAAACATAGAACGCTGCGCGCCTCTGTCCGCTACGAGCCGCCCGCGAAGATCTACTGGGACGACGAACTCTACCGCGGCGACGCGTATCCCGGTTATGCGTGGGCCGTCTACGTGGCGGAGGTCGCGGTTGACCTGAACACATACATGGCCACCGTCACGCGCTTTGACGCGTTGCAGGAGGTCGGCAAGGTATTGCATCCTGTGCTGGCTAAAGGCCAGATCGAAGGTGGCGTCGCGCAGGGTATCGGCTATGCGCTGTATGAGAAGTGCGTCTGGAAGGACGGCCGCATGATGAACAACCAGATGACCAACTACATCATGCCGACCAGCGCCGACCTGCCACCCATCCATGTTCACTTTGAAGAGGTGCCGAGCATTCACGGCCCCGGTGGAGCCAAAGGCATCGGCGAACTGCCGATGGACGGCCCCGCGCCGGCGATCCTCAACGCGATTGAGAATGCCACCGGCATCGCCTTCAACACCATCCCTCTGCTGCCCGAGGACATCTACGAGCGCATGAGCAGTTTCACCGACCCGCCGCTGGGCGGCACTGAACACCTCGACCCATCGACCGACCTCGACACCGAGACCGAAGCGCCGGAGGTCACCGGATGAGCCCGCCTCTGCCTTCCCCAGCGCCCTTTCTTCTAAAACCTTCGCGTCCTCTGCGTGAAAGCTTTTGCTTGTTCTCCCTAAACCTGGCACACCATGACTGAGATCACCTTCACCATCAACGGCACTCCCCGCACCCTCGACGTTCCGCCGATGAAGCGTCTGCTCGACGTGCTGCGCGAGGACCTGCACCTGACAGGCACCAAAGAAGGCTGCGGTGAGGGCGAGTGCGGCGCGTGCGCCGTGCTGCTCGATGGCAATCTGGTCAACTCCTGCCTGGTCCCCGCATTGCAGGTCAATGGCTCGCGACTTTGCACCATTGAAGGAGTGTCGACGGAGGGGCGGCTGCATCCGATTCAGCAGTGCTTTCTGGAACGCGGCGGAGCGCAGTGCGGCATCTGCACGCCGGGCATGATCCTCGCGACGCATCATCTGCTGGACAAGCATCCAAGTCCGACGCTGGAGCAGATTCAGGAGGGCCTCGCCGGAAATCTCTGCCGCTGTACCGGCTACATGCGCATCTTCGAGTCGGTACAGGAAGCCGCGAAGCTGGGGACGAGCTGATGCGCTCCGACGTCGCCCAATTCAATCTCTCTGCTCCGCCGTCACTCGACGCTGTGCTGGCGCAACTTGCCGCTGAGCCGGGAAAGCACACGCCTATCGCCGGCGGAACCGAGCTGATGGTCGCGCTCAACACCGGCCGTCTGACTCAACATTCGCTGGTCTCGATTCATCAGCTGAAGGAGCTTCGCTTCATCCGCGCAGAACAGGATGCGATCCACATCGGCTCGGGCGCGACCTTTACCGACATCCGCCGCAGCGCGGAGATCGCTGCTGACCTGCCGCTGCTCATCGAGTCAGCCTCCTGGACCGGGACCATCGCCAACCAGAACCGCGCCACGCTCGGCGGCAACATCTGCAATGCCTCGCCCGCGGCAGACACGCCGCCTGCACTGCTGGCGTATGGTGCAAGCATCACTCTCATCAGCGCAAGCGCCACGGCAGGGAAGATAGCCACGCGCACGCTGCCCTATACCGAATTTCACCTCGCCTATAAGAAGACGGTGCTACGACCCGAGGAACTGGTACACAGCGTGAGTGTGCCGCGCAACTTTTCCGGATATCGCCAGTACATCCGCAAGGTGGGCACGCGCAACGCGCTGGCTATCTCCAAGATTGCGCTCGCAGCGCTCGCCAAACTTGACGGCGACGCACTTGCCGACATCCGCCTCGGCGCGGCGTCACTCACCGACCGCCCGGTGCGCTGCTCCGCTGCCGAAGCTGCACTGCTAGGCAAGTCTGTCGGCCCGAAGGCTATGGATGCGACCGTCCGCGCCGCCCGCGCCGCTCTTGCCTCCGAGACCCACACTATTGACGACATCCGCTCGACGGCAAAGTACCGCTCCGCCGTCGCCGGAAACCTGCTCGAAGAGTTCCTGCGGTCCCTCGCCGTTTAGTCGCTAAGCTCCTCGCAGCAGCCTTTGCGCGCGGTCGAAGTCTTCTTGCGTGTCGATATCCAGCGCCAAATCCTCATCCGCAATGGACGCGGCACCGCGCAGCAACTCTCGCGCGCCCACATCGCCTTTTAACTCAAGCAGGTCTGCGAAGCTGGCCGCCGGAAAGTGCGCTGGAATTCCTATCTTGCCCGCATAGGCCGAGCCGGTGATGCGCTCAGGCTCACCACAAAGCGCCTGCAGGTGCTCCGGACGTAGCAGAACCTGGTCGCAGGTCATCAACACGACACCCTTGGCCTTAGCCATCCGTGCGATGTTCACTCCCAGGCGAATAGACGAGGCCATGCCCTCGTCAGCCTGCTCATTCACGGCGATTACGCACCCGCACTGCTGCAACGCGTGGCCAACGTGCGCCTCTGGCCGCACCACCACGATCACGGGCGAAAGAGCGGCCTCCTGAGCGGTGTGGAGTGCGCGCTCCACGAGCGTCTCACTGTCCAGCACCAGACCTTGTTTCGGCGTTCCCAACCTGCGTGATGCGCCCGCCGCGAGAATCACCGCCGCGGTCACATGCGGGCCGCTCACAGAGCGCACTGCGCCTGCAGATAGCGCGACGCCCCGCCGGCGGCGATCTGCTCGGCGACCATCTCCGGTGTCAGACGCCGCGAGACTCCGAGCTTGCCCTCGCAGCAGGCCTGTATCTCAGCGATGGTGGCCAGAGCGATGGCCTCCGCGCCGTCGCCGCCGAGGTCGAGGCCGACCGGGGCAAACAGCCCCTCGCAGGCGCGAGCCACATCCCAACCGAGGATCGCGGCGGCCTCCGCAACTAACAAAGCGCTGCGATGCCGCGCACCGAGCAGGCCGAGGTAGCGAGGTTGCAGCGGAAGCAGCGCGGCGAGCCACGCGCGGTCCTGCTCATAACTGTGGCTCATGATCACGGCTGCATCGCGAGTTCCAATGTCGAGATCCTTAAGCGTGGTGTTGCAAAGAGCGCATACAGCTTCAGGGAACCGCTCCGGCTTCGCCCATTGCGCGCGGCTGTCCACGACGGTGACGTTCCAGCCCAGCAGCGCGGCCATCCGCACCATGGGCTTCGCATCGTCACCGGCGCCGAAGATCGAGAGGCTCTGCGGAGGGGCGATAACCTCCAGGAACGTACCGGCGGGTTCTGCGCGAACGATGTCAGACGATGAGCTGCCAGTCGCCAGTTCCCAATCGCCTGTTTGGATCGTGCGGAGGAGCGGTTGTCCGGCGGTGGGCAGCATGGTTTCAACAGTGAAGCTATCGCCGTGGAGGGACGCCTCCAGGACACGCATGAGCGCATTGAACTCGGGAGTCCCGGCGGGCTCCAGCAGCAGGTCGACTGTGCCGCCGCAGCCCAGGCCGTAGGGGATGTCGGTGGTGTCATCGAAGAGCGTGGAGAACCGCTCCACAATAGCGCCATCGCGGACTTTCCACTGGGCCTTGCGTATGACCTCGGCCTCGAGGCAGCCGCCGGAGATGGTACCGGCGGAGTCGCCGTTAGCCGCGATGAGCAACCGCGCGCCCTCGCGGCGGTAGCTGGATCCTTCCACGCGAACCAGCGTCACCAGCACCGCGGAGTCGCCACGTTGCCAGAGGTCGACGATTTTGCGGCGCTCGATCATAAGACCTCAGGATAGAAGGTGTGCAGAGGCAACTGCAACGGCAAAGAACCAGATGCAAAGGGCGCGGAGGAAAGAGCAAGGGCCGCTAATGTGCGACAAAACTTTGCTTCCTTTCTGTTTCTAGGCCTTCTCGCTAAAGGTATGAATGCCGCATTCGAGCTTGTTGCCGCCCCAGCGGCCGCTGCGCGGGTCAGCGCCGGCGGCGGGAATGGCCGTGCAGGGTTCGCAGCCGATGCTGGTGTAGCCCAGCTCATACAGCGAGAGCCGCGGGATGCGGTGCTGTTTGGCGTAGGCCTGAACGCGGGCAAGGTCCCAGTCGGCGAGCACACTGATCTTCTTCATCCGTTTGCCGGTGGGCAGAATGTGATCTTCCACCTTCTTGAGCCCCGCGCGGGTGGGCGATTGCTCGCGGCGCAGGCCGGTGAACCACCAGGAGTAGGGCTCCAGCGAGCGCATTAGCGGCTCGACCTTGCGGATGGCGCAGCAACGGGTGGGCTCGACGATGTGCAGCAGGCCGAACTCGCGCTCATGCTCTTCGAGCGTGGTCGTGGGCAGCGCGTTGACGAGATTCAGGTTCCACTCGCTCACCATGCGGTCGCGGTATTCAAGCAGTGCGGCGAAGTGGTAGCCGGTCTCCAGAAAGATGACTGGGACCTGGGGAAGATGCTGCAGCACCATGTGCAGTGCCACCATGTCTTCGGTCTGGAAGCTGCTGGTCAGGCAGACGCGCTGGCCGCGCGAGGCAGTGACGATCTCCGCGACCAGGTCCGCGGCGGAGAGCGCTTCGGTGTCCAGCGGAACGGGCTGCACGAGCCGGCTCATGGCCGCTCCTTGCCGCTTTGGGGCTCGTCCAGCCATGCCAAGGCTCCGCCGGCGCTCTCGAAGTAAGCCTCGCCGGCGATCTCCTTGAGCGCCGCGAGCGGCTCGCGGCTGATCACGGTGCGCGCGGAGATGGCCGTGACGTGCGCCAGCTGCAGAGCACGCAGCACGGCGGCGAGCGAGGCCTCGGGGATGAGTTCGTCGTCCACGATAAGCGCTGCCTGGCCCCGCTCACGAAGCGAGTTGCGCAGGGCGAGCGCCTCGGCAGAGAGGCCGCGCATCCAGACGAACGCCGCAGGCTTCGCTGCCGTGACGGCCGCAACATCGAGCGGGACAATGGGCGCGAGGAGCATGGCTGCGCCCACCGTCGCGTTGCTGATGGGGTCGATCAAGATCATCGCACCCATCTCGCGGTTGTCTGTGTAGGCATCAAAGAAGAGCGGCAGGGCGGCGTCGAACTCCACCTCACCGATATCGTTGATGTTCAACCCGGCGGCGTTGATTTGATCTGCGGATGCGACCTCGACGCGATATCGCACAGAGCGCACCGTCGCGCGCACGGTGCGCGTAGTGTGCTTGGCCAGATAGACGCGACCGGCTGCCAGCGGCTGTTCATGCATCCAGACGACCATGGCTCGGAAGGAGGAACTGGTGTGGATCTCATTCTGAGGTGGGACATCGTCATCGGTGACCAGCATCTCGCCGCGGCTGAGGTCGATCTCATCTTCCAGCTCCAGGGTTACGCTGCGCGGAAATGCCGCGGACTTTAACTCGCCGTCGTAGGTGACGATGCTCTTCACCGTCGTGACCTGGCCGCTGGGTAGAGCGCGAACGCGCTGGCCGGGGCGGACCTCACCGCGCTCGACGCGGCCGGCGAAGCCGCGGAACCCGGCATTCGGCCGGACGACCAGCTGCACCGGAAAGCGCAGCGGTTGGCTGGCGAGCTGGACAGCGGTTTGGGCGAATGCGAGCGGCACGGTCTCCAGGTATTCGAGCAACGTGGCCCCGTTGTACCACGGCATCGCGGTGCTGGGATCCACGACGTTGTCTCCGGCCAGCGCGCTGACCGGGATGACTTCGACGCCGGGAAGCTTGAGTTGAGCGGCGAGGGCCAGAAAATCGGCGCGGATCTGCCGGAAGATCGCCTCGCTGTAATCGACGAGGTCCATCTTGTTGACGGCCGCAACGACATTCGGAATCCGCAACAGACTGGCGATATACGTGTGACGGCGCGACTGCGGCAGCAGACCGCCTGCCTTCACAAACGCCTTCGCATCGATCAGCACGATGGCCACATCCGCAGTCGAGGCTCCGGTGGCCATGTTGCGGGTGTACTGCTCGTGGCCGGGCGTGTCCGCGATGATGAACTTGCGCTTGCTGGTGG
>Ga0302320_10004477_pt1 | contig 31732 bp, 28 predicted proteins | sample Bog_T0_3_FD_202130 | JGI IMG/M metagenome (GOLD analysis project Ga0302320, IMG submission 202130) | Peat permafrost microbial communities from Stordalen Mire near Abisko, Sweden - Bog_T0_3 | ecosystem: Environmental > Terrestrial > Soil > Wetlands > Peat | place: Sweden: Abisko, Stordalen Mire... | reverse complement strand
TTGCGATTCCGTCAAGCCGACAAGTTCGAGATATTTTTCCGCGGTGGCGCGCAGCTCGGCGCCGCGCATGCCCTTCATTTCGAGCCCGAACATGACGTTCTGACGCGCTGACAGCCAGGGCAGCAATTCGGCGTGCTGGAACACCATGCCGCGGTCATGGCCGCAACCATGCACTTCGCGCCCGTCCACCATGACGCGGCCGGAACTCGACGGATCGAGCCCCATGGCGACCCGCAACGCCGTTGTCTTGCCGCAGCCGGACGGTCCGATCAGCGCCACGACCTCGCCGTCGGCGACCGTGAAGCTGACATGGTCGAGCGCCTGCACGGCATGCTGCTCGCCGTCGACGCGGATCGTAAAGCGCTTGGATACGTCGAGGAACGTGACCTCACCCATGCGGACCCGCCAGTTTGAGCGCCTGTTCGCGGAATTCCGGCGCGGCGATATCCTTGAGGTCGAGCCGCTTCGACATCTTGCCGGCCTTGATCAATTGATCCTGGATCCAATTGAGCTTCTCCGCCGGCAGCGGCAGCGTGGGATCGACGGCGTTATGCGCAACAGCATCGTCGAACACGAAAGCGGGCCGCGGGTCGTCGGGTTTGGCATGGATGATGTCGCGGGTGAGCGCGATGGTTTCGTCGCGGTGCGACAGCGCGTAGCGTAGCGCAGTCATTTCGGCCGCCAGGAATTTGACGGCGTCGGCGCCGCGCGCGGCCAAGGTCTTGGCGCCGGACATGATGCAGACGCGCAGAAAATTCGGCACCGCGTCGCGGCCGGCGACCAGCAGATGAATATTCTTGGGCGCGATCGGCTGATATTCGTTCGATACCACCGCGGCCTCGACGACGCCGCCGATCAGCGCCTGGTAGCGCTCGCGGTCGCCGCCGACCGCGGCCAGCTTCACGTCGGTAGCGGACAGGCCGTATTTTTCCAGCGCCGAGCGCGCCAGCATGTCGGGCATTGAATTGGGCGCCGACACCGCGATCGATTTGCCTTTGAGGTCTTCGACCTTCATGATGGCTTTTGTGGCGTAGATGCCGTGCGGCACCACGATCCAGTGGCAGCCAAGTATCTTGATGTCGCCGCCTTTGGCATCGACCGAGAACACGCCTTGCGGGCCGCCTTCGAAACTATCGAGCTCGCCGGCGATCAGCGCCTTGAGGCCGATCTGGTCGTCTTTGAATTCGGACAGTTCGAGCTTGAGGTCCTGCCTGGCGGCGAAGTCACGCGTCTGGACCATCATGAAGATGCCGGCGTCCGACTTGGCGTTAAGCAACCCGTGCCGCCATATCTTTTCCTGCGCATTGGCCTGCCCCGCCAATGCAATAACCATTGCGGCGGCGGCGATTGTCGCGGAAATCCCGGGCCTTGTTGTACTGCGCACGCGAGCGTTCCCCACTTTGGTCCAGCGCCTTTTGGCGTCTTATGCCCCGCGACAATAACATCATTTTTATCGCGGGGGGCCATCCCAGGACCACTGGGCGGGACTAACCTTTGGCCCGCAAGCGCCGGCGAGGCGGCCCGTGGCGGCGGCCATCGCCAATGCGATTTTGGACGCCAACGGCGCGCGCGTCGGGCGGCTGCCGTTCTCGCCCGACGCGGGTGAAGGCGGCGTTGAGCTGAAAATCAGACGGGCGCGAGGCGGGTAATACTGTCCCGCGCCGCTTTGATGATGTCGGGTACCGCGGCGTCGTTGCCGGGCGCCATGATGTGCACGCCGGCGACGTGCGGCACGCTCGCCAATTCGCGCACCAGTTCGATGCAGATGGCGCGGCCTTCGGCGGCGGGATCGGAAGCCGCCTCCATGCGCGCGATCATGGCATCCGGGATAATGGCGCCGAATAATTTCTCCTTGATCCAGCGCGCCGATTTGGCCGAGCGCAGCGGCACCACGCCGATCAGGAATTTGAGTTTGCCGGCGATGCCGTGTTCGGCCAGCCGCGCCATGTAGCGGCGCGCCACGCCGGCATCCATGCAGAACTGGGTCTGCACGAATTGCGCGCCGGCCTGAAGTTTGGCGTCTAGCGTAGTCGGCACCCAGCCGGGCTTCGGGTCGATTGGATTGTCGGCGCTGCCGAGGAAAAAGGAGGCTGAGCCGGTGATCTTGCGCCCCGACGGCAATTCGCCGGTATCGCGCAGGCGGCGCGCGGTTTCCAGCAGCTGGCGCGGATCGAGATCGAACACCGGCTTGGCGTCGGGCTGGTCGCCGGCGCTCGGATCGTCGCCGCGCAACATCAGCAGGTTTCGCACGCCGCAAGCGGCGGCGCTCAACAGGTCGCTCTGCAAGGCGATGCGGTTGCGGTCGCGGCAGGTGAGCTGCAACACCGGCTCGATGCCGGCCTCGACCAGCAGCGCGGCCGACGTCACGGCACCGAGATGCGGGCGCGCGCCGGCGCCGTCGGTAATGTTAACCGCATCGGCCACGCCCTTGAGCGGCAGCGCCTTGGCCAGCAATTCGGCACGGTCGGCCGACACCGGCGGCGTCACCTCGGCGGTGATGACGAAACGGCTGGCCTGCAGCTTGTCCTGGAGGGTGCTTTTCACGCAAACCAAGTTGCAAAATACAGTGGACCTGGCAAGCACAAGAATGAGACATTGCGCCCCCGGGTCGCAAATGGCGACCAGCCATGCGGGTTAACATGTTTCAAGCGGCGAAATCCCTCGACGACGCGCTCGCGATCGTGACCGACGGCTGCATGCTGGTGGTACCGCGCGAGGTATCCGGCGTGCCGATGGCGGCGACGCGGGAGCTGATCCGCCGCGGCATCAAGCGCCTGCATCTGGTAGCGCTGCCGACCTCGAGCCTGCAGGCAGACATGATGATTGGCGCCGGTTGCGTCGAGACGTTAGAGACAAGCGCGGTGAGTTTGGGCGAGTTCGGGCCGGCGCCGCGATTTAACGCCGCGATAATTTCAGGCGCGATCAAGATGAAGGACACCACCTGCCCGGCGCTGCATGCGGGCTTGCAGGCGGCGGAAAAGGGCGTCCCCTTCATGCCGCTGCGCGGGCTGATCGGCTCCGACGTGCTGAAATTCCGCGACGATTGGAAAGTGATCGACTCGCCGTTCGAAAACGACGACCCGATCGTGCTGCTGCCGGCGATCAAGCCGGACGTCGCCTTGTTTCATGCGCCGATGGGCGACCGCTTCGGCAATGTCTGGATCGGGCGCCAGCGCGAACTGGCGACCATGGCGCATGCGGCCGAGCGCACGATAGCGACGGTGGAGAAAATTCACGACGGCAATTTGTTAGAGGATCCCACGCTGGCGGCCGGCACGCTGCCGGGTTTCTACATCGAGAGCGTGGTGGTGGCCGAGCGTGGCGCCTGGCCGCTGGGCCTTCCCGATCATTACGCCGCCGACGCCGGACATCTCGCCGACTATGCGCGCATGGCGGCAACGGCGGAGGGTTTCGCGGAGTATCTCGCGCGGTATGTGTATGACCGCCGCGCCGCGTGATTTCCTCCCCGAAGAACTTCTCGCCGATGTAATCGCGCGGCTGATCGGCGACGTGCGCCATGTCGCCGTCGGCAATGCCTCGCCCATCCCGGCCACCGCCGCGCTGCTGGCGCGCGAGCGCGGAAACGGCCGGCCCTACGTGTCGCTGCTGGGCAGTCCGAAAAATACGTTCTGGACCGACGGCGCGCGCGAATTATTCGATTGCGCGGGCCAGGGCCGCATCGACGTGTTCTTTCTGTCGGGCGGACAAATCGACGGCGAGGGCAATGTCAATCTGGTGAGCACCGGCGAATACGCTCATCCGAAGGTGCGCTTCCCCGGCTCGTTCGGCTCGGCCTATCTCTATTACGTGGTGCCCAAAGTCATCTTGTTCCGCACCGAACATTCCCGCCGCACGCTGGTGCCCAAAGTCGACTTCATCAGCGCGCCCGGCGTGAGCGAAAAAAACATTCATCGCACCGGCGGCCCGATCGCGCTGGTCACCAACCGCTGCCTGTTTTCGTTCGCCAATGGCCGCTTCACGCTTGCCAGCGTTCATCCCGGACATAGGGTCGACGAAGTTATCGAACACACCGGCTTCGATTTTGACTGCCCACCGACGGTGCGGGAAACGCCGGCGCCTTCGCCGGAGACGCTCGCGCTCTTGCGTGACGCGGTGGCGCCGCAACTCGCCGAAGTTTATCCGCAATTCGCACGCCAGGTGTTCGGCGCTTGCGTTCCCTCCTCCTGAAAGCGGGAGGGTCAGGGTGGGGGTCGCTTCGACATCGCGAAAGACCCCCACTTTACCTCCCCCTTTCAGGGGGAGGTAAAGTGGGGCTACTGTGCCGCCGCGATAACAGAACAAGAGGAACGCTCTCAAGTGAAGACAGTCGAAGCCGCGGTGATTGGCGTGGGTTGGGTCGGCGGCACGCGGGCGGAAACGCTGGCGCGCACGGCGATGGTCGATAAATTGCACCTGTGCGAGATCAAGCCGGAGCGGCTCGCCGAAGTAAAGGCTCTATACAAACCGGCGACCGCGACGCTGAAATACCAGGACATCATCGACAATCCGAATATTTCGGTCGTGTATATTTCGACCACGCCGGAGACCAACCATTATCCGATCTGCCGCGACTGTTTGAAGTCGGGCAAGAACGTGATGCTGGAAAAGCCGATCGCGCTCGAATTGTGGGAAGCCGACGAGCTGATCCAGCTCGCCAAGCGCAATAATCTCAAATTCACCATCGGCTATTCGCAGCGCTTCAATACCAAGATCGCCTATGCCAAGAAAAAAATCACCGATGGCACGCTCGGCGATGTCGTATCGGTTTTGGTGAGCCGCAATTTGTCGCGCAGCCTGGGCAAGAAAATCGCGGGCCGCGTGCGACTCTCCCCCGTTGTCATGGAATCGACGCACGACCTCGACTTCGTGTTCTGGCTGTTGGAACCGGCCAAGCCCGTGCGCGTCTATAGCCAAGGTGCCTTCGGCTATATGAAGCCGGTCAACGGTTCGCATGACGTGATGTTTACGACCGTCACCATGGACAATGGCGTGGTGGTGATGATCGGCGGCGGCTGGAATTTCCCGGTCAGCTATCCGAATTATTGCTCGACCTGGATCGAGATCACCGGCACCGAAGGCGCGCTGGTGCTCGACGATACCCAGCGCGACAACTGGCTCAATACCATGAAGGAAGGCCAGGTATTTCCGATGTCGACGATGCCGGGCGAACAAGTGGGTGAGGTGTTTGCCGGCGGCATGGGGCCGGAAACCATCCACTTCCTGGAAGCCTGCATCCGCGACACGCCGGTCATGGTGACGCCGGAAAGCGCGCGCCGCGTGATGGAAACCTATAGCGCCGCGGATTTATCGGCCGACCGCAACGAGCCGGTCGACTTGCCTTTGAGCAACGAGACGATTTCAAAGATAGCGGAATTCAAAGAGAAAAATCGATCGGGAGCCAATCCAGGATGAAAAACACGACCAAAGGCGTTGGCCTCGCGATTATCGGCGGCGGACGCGTCGGATTGTTTCGCGGCGAAGTGGCGGCGCGCCATCCGGCGGTGGAGTGGATCGGCCTGGCCGAGAAAAACCCCAACCGCGCCGGCGAAGTGGGGCCTAAAATTTCCGCCGATTTCGTCACGCAAAGCCATGTCGAACTGATCAACCGGCCGGAAACGACCGCGGTCATTATCGCGACCGACGAGCATTTGCATGTCGATCCAATCATGGCGGCGATCGAGCGCGGCCTGCCGATGCTGATCGAGAAGCCGCTCGCTACTAATTTGGCGGAATCCGCCAAGGTGCTCAAGTTGATCACGGAAGCCAAGATCGACGCCGTGGTCGGCTATACACAGCGCTTTCGCCGGCGCTGGCTGGCGGCCAAGGAGAAATGCCGCACCGGCGCGCTGGGGGACGTGACGCTGGTCACCTCGCGCGCCTTCATGAACCGGCTCGTCGCCATCGACAATTATAAACGCACCAATGACCCGGCAACGATCTCGCCGATGGTCATATCCGGCACCCATGCGCTCGACATCTGCATGTGGTGCCTGGAGGGCAAGACGCCGGTGGAAGTCTATGCCCGCTCGATCGACAAGGTGCTGGGGCCTTTGTATCAGGGCATCGACGCCACCGCCGGCATGATCATGTTCTCGGACGGCACCGTCTATCACCTCAATATCAACTGGGCGCTGCCGGTGACCTGGCCGGGCGCGGTCTACTCGCTTGAAGTCGGCATTGTCGGCACCACCGGCGTTCTGACCATCGACGACACGCACCGCGACATTGTGCTGGCGGTGTCGAAGGCGCAGAGCGAAGGTTACGCGCCAGACCAGACGCGGCTGGTCGATTTCATGGGCAGCTATCCGCCCGGCGACATGGCGCTGGGCGAATTGCGCGGTCCGATGGCCGAGGAAACCGTGAGCTGGCTCAACCGCGTCGCCATGGGCCTGCCGACCGCGGCGGCCACGGTGGAAGAAGCCCACCGCAATCTCATGCTGACCAAGGCGCTCGATTTGTCGGCCAAGCGCAAAGCGCCGGTGAAACTGCCGCTCGATCTGACCGACATGATGGCGGCGGCCTAGCGCATCGCCCGAAAAATCCGGTTCACAAAGCGGACGGCCCAACTCAACTCTTGCCGGCGGCCGTGGTAGCGTGCATGCCGTTGGCCGATTCGTTTTCGGCGGCCGGCGGGCACCGCGACAATCGCAATAAGGACCGCGATAAACTGAAATGCAAGAAACCGCGTCCTTCGCCCAGCCTTCGCAACATCGTTACCTCATGTGCCGGCCGCAATATTTTGCGGTCACCTACAGCATCAATCCCTGGATGGATCCGCAAGCCTGGGCCGAAAGCGGCGAGGTGCTGCATGCGCGCGCCGTGCGGCAATGGACCGGGCTGCATCGCACGCTGCTGGCGCGCGGCGCCGCGGTCGAGACCGTCGAACCCGAACCCGGCCTGCCCGATCTGGTTTTCACGGCCAATGCCGCCGTCGTCCTGGACGGCAAAGCCGTGCTGGCGCGCTTCCATCATGCCGAACGACAGCGCGAGCAGCCGGCCTATGCGGCGGGCTTTCGCGCGCTGCAAGCGCGTGGCCTCATCGACGAAGTCGTGGAACTGCCCGCGGGCGTGACGCTGGAAGGCGCCGGCGATTGCATCTGGGACCGCAAGCGTGGCCAGTTCTGGATCGGCAGCGGATTTCGCTCGGACCCAGCCGCCCGCCATGCGATCGAGGATCAGTTCGGCGTACGCTGTCTGCCGCTTACGCTGGCCGATCCGAATTTCTATCATCTCGATACGGCGCTGTGCGCGCTGCCGACCGGCGATGTGATGTATTATCCCGGCGCCTTCACGGAGGCGTCGCTTGAACTGCTGCACGATCAGGTCGAACCATCGCAGCGCATTGCACTGAGCGAGGCCGACGCCGCGCGTTTTGCGGCCAATGCGGTATGCGTCGATAAGGTGATTGTGATGTCGAGCGGCAGCGACGCGCTGCGGCGCAAGCTTGAGAACCGCGGCTACAAAGTCGCCAAGACGCCGCTTAATGCGTTCCTGCGCAGCGGCGGATCGGCCTGCTGCCTGACGCTACGGCTCGACCACCATACCCGTACCGCCCAGGCCATCGCCGCGGCCTAAAACGGCATTTAAGGCCCATTCGCACTATTTGCCGCTCGCCGCCCCGCCGTAACCTGTTATGATTTCGCACAGAAAAAGCAGGCTTTGCGAGAGGCAAACGCATGCAAAGGCGGAAATTTCTGACATTGGCCGGCGGCGCGGCGCTGATTTGGCCGCTGACGGCCAACGCGCAACAGCCGGCCGATTATCCGACGCGCCCAATCACGCTCATCGTTCCCTATGCGCCCGGCGGCGGTAATGACGTGCTGGCGCGCGGCGTCGCCGAACCCATGGGCAAGACGCTCGGCCAGCCGATCGTAATCGAGAACCACGGCGGCGCCGGCGGTTCGCTCGGCACGCGCCAGGTCGCCAAATCCGCGCCCGATGGCTACACGCTGGGCCTGGGCGGCACCGGTACACTGGCCATTGACCCGACGCTTTATCCCAATGTCGGCTATGACCCGCGCAAGGATTTCGCGCCGGTCGGGCTGATCGCGACCGGCCCGCTCATCATCCTGGTGAACCCGTCGCTGCCGGCGCACAACGTGCAGGAATTCATCGCGCTCGCCAAGGCTGAGCCGGGCAAGCTCAATTACGCTTCCGCCGGCAAGGGCAGCGGGATTCATCTCGGCACGGTTTTATTCGCGCTCACCGCCGGCATCGATATCGTGCATGTGCCCTATCGCGGAACCGGGCCGGCGCTCACCGATCTGCTCGGCGGCCATGTGTCGATGTATTTCTCGTCGCTGCCCTCGGCCGTTGGGCTGGTCAAGGAAGGAAAATTGCGCGCGCTTGGCGTAACCGGGCTGAAGCGCTCGCCGATTTTTCCCGATGTGCCGACGGTCGCCGAACAGGGCCTGCCCGGCTTCGAAGCCGTGCTGCATTATGGCATTGTAGCGCCGGCCGGCACGCCGCGTCCGATTATCGCCAAGCTTAATGCAGCGCTGTGCGAAGCGCTCGGCGATGAAGCCGTCGCCAAGCGCCTCGCCACCGAAGGCGCCGAGCCTCTGTCGACAACGTCCGAGGAATATGCCGCCGACATCGACCGCGAGGAAACCAAGTGGTCGGCGCTGGTGAAAAAGGCCGGCGCCAATGCCGAGTAAGGCAGAGCGAACACACAGTCGCACGACATCATTGGAGAGAACCATGCGAAAGACCGGCATCATTCTGGCGCTAGCATTGCTGCTGGCGAGTTGCGGCAAACCGGAGCCCGGCCCGCAAGGGCCCAAGGGCGATCCGGGTCCCAAAGGCGATACCGGGGCGCAAGGGCCAATCGGGCCGGCCGGTCCGCAAGGGCAGCAAGGCCCTCCGGGCACGCCCGGCGCCTCGTCGCAATTTCGCCTGGTCCGCTCGCCCTGCGCCAGCGCGCTCGATTGCTCGGTGAGCTGCCGCGAGGATGAAGTCGTCGTCACGGCCTATTGCGGCAACAAAAGAACGCCGGCGACCTACCTGACCGATCATTTGGTTTCGTGCGGCATCAATCCCGACACCACGGGCGGCGCGCTGGTCGCGGTTTGCGCCAAGTAATCCGGCTTACTGCGAGCCCTGCTCGAGCTCCCGGAAGATCTCGTCATTATGCTGGCCGAGCATCGGCGGCGCCGAATCGATGCGCGGTCCGCCGTGGGCGAATTTGAACGCCGCCACCGGCACTGTGAAACCGCCATCGATACCGGGCGCTGCCTCGTGGCGGTGAACGACGCCGCGCGTCGCCATCTGCGGGTCGGCGAGCGCTTCGCCCATGGTGCGCACGCGCGCCGCCGGCACATGGCGGGCTTGCAGGAATTCCTCCCATTCGTCGGCGGTGCGGGTCAACATGATCTCTTCCAGCACGGCGATTTCGCGGGCGTGATCCTTGTCGCGCTCGTCGTTGGTCTTCTTGATCATGTCGGGGCGATCGAGCAGCGTCCACAGCCGGCGCTGCTGGCGCAGATTGCTGGCGCCCAGCATGATCAGACCTTGCTTGGAGGCGAAGGCGCCGTTGGTGGCGTGCGGATGGCGATTGCCATTCGGCTTGGGATGCACGCCATTGCGTAAATATCCGGTGAGATGCGAACTCATGAGGATCATCGCCACATCGAGCATCGCCATGTCGATGCGCTGGCCCTTGCCGGTGCGCTCGCGCTGAAACAGCGCCGCTGAAATAGCAAACGCACCTGTCATGCCGGTGGCATAGTCGACGGCGGGCGAGCCGAATTTGATCGGGTTGACTTCTTTAGTGCCGGTCATCGCCATGATGCCGGATGTAGCCTGGATGACGTGGTCATAGGCGGTCTGCGGACCGCGCGGACCGTTCTGGCCGAAGGCCGAAAACGACGCATAGATCAGCCGCGGATTGATCGCCGCCAGCGCCTCATAGCCGAGCCCCAAGGCCTCGAAAGCGCCGGGGCGGTAGTTCTCCACGAACACGTCGGCGGTGGCGACCAGCTTTTTGAGGATCGCGCGGTCTTTTTCCAGCTTGAGGTCGAGCGTGATCGAGCGCTTGTTCGAGGCTTGGGTGAGAAACGCCGTGCCCATGTTGCGGCGGTTGAGTTCCTTGTCGGTGCCGGCGCCGCGGCTCTGATCGGGATCGTCGGGGTGTTCGACCTTGATGACATCGGCGCCCAACACCGCCAATTGATAGGCCGCGAACGGCCCCGCCAGAACATGGGTGACGTCGATCACCCGGATACCCTCGAACGGCCGCGTCATCGTTTTCTCCCGATTATCGTGCGACGGGTTCAAGCCCGTGTTTTGTATAAAGCGCCGCCGTGGCGGGCGCCGCCATGGCGTCGATCAGTCCCTGCGCGGCCTCGCGATTGCCGCAAGCCGTGCCGATGCAGGCCGAAAACATCGTGTAGAGCTGCAGTTCGGGCGGGAAAGGCCCGGCATAATCCGCGCCCTTCACCGGCACCAGTTCGCTGATCTGTTGGACCGCCATCTCGACTTCGCCACGGGCGACGAATTCGGCCACGCGGCCGCTGCCACCGAGCGTGATCTTGCCGCGCATCGCCTCGGCGATGCCGAGCCGCGTCAGCAGGCTCTCGAAATAGACGCCGCTGCTGCCGTCCCTAGAACGCACCAGCGACTTGGCGGCGAGCAAAGCGCGCTTGAAGGCCTCGACGCTGCCGAGCTCGGGTTTGGGCGCGCCCTTGCGCACGGAAATGCCCAATCCGGAGCGGGCGAGGTCTTTTTGGGAGCCGGGCCATGCGTTGCCCTCACGCGCGAGCTGTTCGACCACCGGCGGCGTGACAATGGCGACATCGAAATTGGCGCCGGCCTCGATCAGACGTTTTATGGCATTGGCGGGGTCGTAATGAATTGACGGCCGAAGGCCGAGGCGCTCGAACTGCGGCGCAAGCTCGCCCAACACTTCGAACACCGCATGCGTGCTCAGGACCTTGATTTCCGCCGCACCCATAGTGACCGCCCCGGACCCGCACGAATAAGATTTCTTGTAAGTTTTCTTGCCGGCCAGTCTATAGGCGAATGGCAAAGCCGCGCTAGGGCGCGGCACAGAAAGTCTTGACTCGTTTTCGAATTAGCGCCACTCAACCCGACAAGCGCGACACAATCCAGTTGCTAAGGAATTCCGGCATGAGCATCGAGGAACCCGGCGCCGGTGCGCCGCCCGAGGCACCGAAAAAGACCACGAAAATCGCCTGCGCGATTTCCGGCAAGGAACGCCCGCGCCGCGACCTTGTATCGCTCGAAACATTGCGCCCCAGCCTGTCGGAACGAATCCGCGCGGATCATCCCGATCTCTCGCCAGAGGCGCTAATCAGCCGCAACGAGCTGGCGCGCTATCGCACGCTCTATGTCGAGGAACTGCTTGAAGCCGAACATGGCGAGCTGACCGAACTCGACCGTCAGGTGGCCGAGAGCATTGCCAGCCACGATACCTTGGCCGAGAACACCGACGAGGAATTCGACGACCGCCGCACGCTCGGCGAGCAACTGTCCGACCATCTGGCCAGCTTCGGCGGCAGCTGGACCTTCATCATCATTTTCGCGGTCTTTCTGTGGGTGTGGATCGCCTATAATCTGATTGTCTCGGAGAATGCGCAATTCGACGTCTATCCCTTCATTCTGCTCAATCTCATTCTCTCCACCCTCGCCGCCATCCAGGCGCCCATCATCATGATGAGCCAAAAGCGGCAGGAGGCGAAGGACCGGCTGCGGTCGGAGAACGACTACCGCGTCAATCTCAAGGCCGAACTCGAAATCCGGCACTTGCACGAGAAAATGGACTACCTGACGTCGCGGCAATGGCAGCGGCTGGCGGAAATTCAGCAGATGCAGCTTGAGGTCATCCAGGAGATGAGCCGCAGCGGCCGGCGCTGAGTTTTGACGTAGGCTGCGCGGCTAGCGCGCGGCCAGCGGCTTGATGCCGAGTTCGGCCGATAACTTATCCAACTGCACCAGCAATTCCGGCGGCAGCGCGAGACCGTTGCTGAGCCGATCGGCGCGGCGCTTGGCGCGCGCGTCGCCCGGCAGACGCACCGGATCGTTGCCCGGCAGCGCTTTCGAATTGCGCAGGCTGCGGATATGGCGGTCCACCTCGGCCTTGAACACGTCAAGCTTCTGGAAGCGGCTGGGATCGAGCGCCAGCACAAACTGGCCGGTGTTGGTCGGCCTGGCGGCATCGGCGTTGAAGTCGACGCAATCGCGGCCAAACAGCGCGCCATTAAGCGTACCGGCCAACAGGCCGAACATCAGCGCCAGCCCCGCGCCCTTGTAACCGGCCATCGGCAGCAACAGCGCATTGGCGCTCTCGTTGGGATCGGTGACGGGCTCGCCGGTTTTTGGATCGATCATCCAGTCGTCGTGCAGCGGCTGGTTCAGCATCTTGTGGTTCTTGATAGTGCCGTAGGACACGATCGATGTGGCGATATCGAGCACCAGCGGCGGCTCGTCGCCGGCCGGAATCGCCAGTGCCAGCGGATTGGTGCCGAGCAGCGGTTCGGCGCCGCCGGCGAGCGGCATGTGGTTGGCATTGGCGACCGCCGAATAGATGCCGATCATGTCGGCTTTGAGCGGCAGCGCGGCATAGACACCGGCGGCGCCTGCATGGCCCGACATATTGCAGCCGACCCAGGCGACGCCATTTTCCTTGGCCATCTCGATGGCGAGTTCGGCGCATTTTGCCACCACCAGATGGCCCATGCCGTTGTCGCCATTGACCAGGGCGGTGGCCGGCGCGGTGCGGTTGACCTTGATGTCGGGCCGCGCATTGGTCGAGCCCAATTTCAGGCGCTGGATATATTGCGGCAGCCGGAACACGCCATGGGCGTCGGCGCCGATCAGATCGGCTTCCACCATGAGTTCGGCGATCTTGCCGGCGTCCGCCGGTGGCACATTCGCCTTCATCATGGCATCGGTGATGAAGCTGGTGACGGCCGCAATGCTTATGCGGGCGGTTTTGGTATGCACATTCATTTCGGCATCCCCGCCAGAAATTTTTCAAAATTGCCGCTCAGGATCGACGCTTTGCCGGCGTCGGAAATCGACAGAGCCCGCACATGGGCGACGCAATCCGTCATGCCCATATCGTAAGGATAGTCGCTGCCAAGCATCACGCGTTCGACGCCGACCAGCCCAATCATGGCTCCGAGTGTCTTATCGGAATGCAGGATGGTGTCGTACATGAAACGCCGTGCGATGTTCTTGGGCTGCGTCTTGATGTTCTTCTTCGGCTCCGGCCGTACCGCCCAGCCATGCTCCCAGCGCGCCGCCTGGTAGGGCGTGAAGCCGCCGCCATGCGCCAGCATGATCTTGAGCTTGGGGTAGCGGTCCATCACGCCGCCGAAATACAGGCAGACGGCGGCGATGGTGGTGTCGAGCGGATTGCCGATCAGGTTTTGCAGATAATAGGACTTCAGCCGGTCGGCGCCCGCGACATTGTTGGGATGCACGAACATGAATGCGCCGAGTTCCTCGGCCGCCGCCCATAGCGGCTCGAAGCTTGGATCGTCCAGGTTCACGCCTTTGACGTTGGAGGCAAACATGGCGCCGCGCAGGCCGAGCTTGGTGACAGCGCGCTTGAGTTCGTCGGCAGCGCGTGTCGGCGAGGCCATCGGCAGCGTCGCTATGCCCATGAAGCGGGTGGGATGGGCGGCGATGTGCGTGGCCATCTGGTCGTTCTGGATCGCGGCGAGCGTCGCGCTCAGTTCGTCGCCTTGATTATAAAGATAGGTCTGCGGGGTGGCCGAGAGCACATGCACATCGACGCCCGCTGCATCCATGTCCTTGAGGCGGCGCGCAATATCGAAGCCGCCGGTCGGGAACGGCCGGTAGACGGTGCCGGCCACGTCGAAGGCGGCGTTATCCGCATCGTCCGGCGTGATGGTCACCTTGACGCCCGCTCTGGTCAGCAGACCGGCGGTTTCCTGGGTCAGAATGTGGGTGTGGGTGTCGATGGTTCGCGACGCGGTCATTTTGTCCCCTGAAATTTCGTTTTTACCGCCGGTTCGGAGCGATTGAGTGCCGCACCCGTCCGGGCGGCGCAAGCCCCTGTGCCCCGTGGCGCTTTGCGCTATAAAAAGAGCCCCGCAAGCACTTCAACCCCGGCCCCCTATGAACGCGACCAGCCCTGCCCGCTCCTCACATCAACCGCGCGTCGAGGACGACGCCTTGGTCCGCGGCAATGGCCGCTTCATGGACGACCCGCGGCTGCCGAACCAGGCCTATGCCGCCTTCGTGCGCTCGCCGCATGCCCATGCCAGCGTGCACAAGGTCGATATTAGCGCGGCGCGCGCTGCCAAACACGTGCTTGGCGTCTTCACCGCCGAGGACATGAAGGCAGGCGGCGTCGGCAGCATCGCACGCCATCCGCCAGTGGTCGGGCGCGGTGGCGTCAAGATGCCGATGCCGTTCCGCCCTGCGCTTGCCGGCGACAAGGTGATGCATGGCGGCGATCCGGTTGCGATGGTGGTGGCGGAAACGGCGGCGGCCGCGGCCGATGCCGCCGACTTGGTGGTCGTCGAATACGAGGAATTGCCGGCGGTGGTCGATCTGGCGGCAGCGATGAAAGCCGACACCCAGCTTTTCGCCGAAGCGCCCGGCAATCTTTGCGTCGACTGGGCGGGGCCGCTGCCGGACGAGCAGAACGAACGCGACGTGGCCAAAATTATTTCGCAAGCCGCGCATGTGGCGAAAGTGAGCGTCACCAACCAGCGCATGGTGGTGGCCTCGATGGAGACGCGCGGCGCCACCGGCGTCTATGACGCCAAGACCGACAGCTACACGCTCTATGCGTCCTCGCAGGGCGCCGATCCGCTGCGCGGCATGGCGGCCGCCATCATGGGCGTGCCCAACGACAAGATGCGCGTGATCACTAAGGATATCGGCGGCGCCTTTGGCATGAAGACGCCGGTCTATCCCGAATATCCGGCGGTGCTGGTGGCGGCCAAGAAGCTCGGCCGCCCGGTGCACTGGATGTCGTCGCGCTCGGAAGCCTTCGTTACCGACACACAGGCGCGCGACACGGTTACCGAGGCCGAACTCGCGCTCGACGACAAGGGCAAGTTCCTGGCGCTGCGCGTGCGCCATCTGTGCAATCAAGGCGCCTATGTCAGCACCGCCGGCGTCAACATCAATACCAATAATTTCGCGCGCTGCTTGCCCGGCATGTACCGGATTCCGAAGATCGATGTCGGGGTTGCCTGTTATTTCTCCAACACGATCCCAATCGGACCCTATCGCGGCGCCGGCCGGCCGGAAGCCAATTACGCGCTCGAACGCGTCGTTGAGGAAGCGGCCCGCATCACCGGCATCGACAGCGTGCGGCTTCGCAAGAAGAACCTTATTCCGCCTTCCGCCATGCCGTTCAAGACGCCGATCCAGACTTATGACAGCGGCGATTTCCCGGCCATCGTCGAGAAAGCGCTGGCGCTGGCCGATTTCGCCAATTTCAGCAAGCGCAAGCGCGAGGCCGCCAGGCGCAAGAAATTCCGCGGCATTGGCGTGTCATGCATGCTGGAACATGCCGGCGCCATGCCGATGGAATCGGCATCTCTGGCGTTTACCGGCGACGAAAAACTGATCATGGGCTTCAACGTCCAATCGACCGGCCAGGGCCACGCGACTGTGTTCGGCAATATGCTCGCCGGCCATCTCGGCATCGACGCCGGCAAGATCGAGCACCGCCAGGGCGACACCAATATGGGGCTGGCCGGCTTTGCCTCGGTCGGCTCACGCTCGGCCATGTGCGCCGGCAATGCGATGATTTATGTCGCCGACCTGATGCTGGCCAAGGCCAAGAAAGTCGCCTCCGCCGCGCTGGAGGCTGCCGAATCCGACATTCAATATGCCCAGGGCAGCTTCAAAGTGGTCGGCACCGACCGCAAGATATCGCTGTTCGAGACCGCGAAGCGCGCCAAGGAGTTCGGCGAAAATGTCGACACAAAGGACAAGTTGGAGACGCCGCTGACTTTCCCGAACGGCTGCCATATCGCCGAAGTCGAGATCGATCCCGAGACCGGCAAGGTCGACATCGTCACTTATACGGCGGTGGACGATTGCGGCGTTGTGCTCAACCAGATGATCGTCGAGGGCCAGGTGCAGGGCTCGATTGCCAATGGGCTCGGCCAGGCGCTGAAGGAAAACGCGGTCTATGATTCGACCAGTGGGCAATTGGTGACCGGCTCGTTCATGGATTACGGCATGCCGCGCGCCCATGACATGCCGATCGAGTTTCGCGAAGCCACGCATCCGGTGCCGGCGACCAGCAACAAGCTCGGCGTCAAGGGTACCGGCGAGGCCGGCACCACGGCGGCGATCGCCGCGGTGATGAACGCGATTGCCGATGCGGTGCCCAACGGCGCCGCCGATCACATGGAAATGCCGGCGACGCCTTCGAAAGTCTGGGAAGCGTGTCAGCGCGCGCTTAAGCCTGCGAAATGAACTTCGTGTTCATGTAGGCCTGCAAGCCTTCGATGCCGCCTTCGGAGCCGTAGCCGGACTCCTTGATGCCGCCGAACGGCGTCTCCGGCGTCGAGATGGCGACGCTGTTGACGCCGACCATGCCGGAATTGATCGCATCGCCGATGGCGATGGCGGTGGCCGATGAGGCGGTGAAAGCATACGCCGCGAGCCCGAAGGGCAGCGAATTGGCGCGCTCTACCACTTCATCGAAGGTCTTGAATGGGACAATGGGCGCAATCGGCCCGAATGGCTCCTCGGTCATGATCTTGGAGTCGTCGGGAATGTCGGTGATCACCGTCGGCTCGAAGAAATAGCCCTGGTTGCCATGACGCGTGCCGCCGGTCTGGATCTTGCCGCCGCGGGCCTTGGCGTCGATCACGATCGCTTCCATAGCGTCGAGCCGGCGCGGATTGGCCAGCGGGCCGAGCGTGATGCCCTTCTCCAGCCCGTCACCCAATTTCAAGCCCTTGGCATATTCGGTAAAGCGCGCGAGGAATTTGCTGTAGCCCTTCTCCTGGACATAAAAGCGGGTCGGCGAAATGCAGACCTGGCCGGCATTGCGGTATTTGAACGCCGCGATGGTGTCGGCGGCCTTTTCCGGATCGGCATCCTCGAACACCACGACCGGCGAATGGCCGCCGAGTTCCATGGTGGCGCGCTTCATGTGCTTGCCGGTCAACGCGGCCAGATGCTTGCCGACCGGAATCGAGCCGGTGAAGGAAACCTTGCGCACGATGTCGGAGGGGATGAGATGCTCCGACACGTTTGCCGGCACGCCAAACACCAGATTGAGCATGCCCGCGGGCAAGCCCGCGTCGGCGAAACATTTCACCAGTTCGACGCAGCCGCCCGGCGTTTCTTCCGAGGCCTTGATGATGATCGAGCAACCAGCGGCAAGCGCGCCGGCAATCTTGCGAACCGGCGTGAGCGTGGGGAAATTCCACGGCGTGAAGGCGGCCACTACGCCAATCGGCTCCTGGGTCACAATCTGCCGTACGCCTTTGGTGCGGCCCGGTACGATGCGCCCGTAGGAACGGCGGCCTTCTTCGGCATACCAGTCGATGATGTCGGCGGAGGTCAAAACTTCGCCGCGCGATTCAACATAGGGCTTGCCCTGCTCCTGAGTCTGCACTTTGGAGACGAAATCGGCGCGCTCGCGCAACAGATCGGCGGCCTTGCGCATGATCTTGCCGCGGTCATACGCGGTCGTGTTCTTCCAGACCTGGAACCCCTTGGCGGCGGCGGCGAGCGCTTCGTCGAGGTCGGCTTTGCTGGCATGCGGCAGATGCGCCAGCACCTTACCGGTTGCCGGGTTGATGACATCCTCGCCCTTGCGGCCTTCGCCGTTGAGCCATTTTCCGTCGATGAAAAGCTTGAGCTCGGAATACATGAAAACCTCGTTGCTACCCGGAACAATGTTGGCGGTGGATTAGCACTTTCGGCCGAAAGCGGCCACCCCGTCCGTTCGGTCATTCCGGGGCGCGTGCGCAGCACGCGAACCCGGAATCCAGAGCCTCGCGCGGCACCTTCATCCCTGGATTCCGGGTCCATCGCTTCGCGATGTCCCGGAATGACGAATATTGTCTACGACCCCAGAAACGCGCCACCGTTGATATGGATGGTCTGGCCGGTGACGTAACGCCCGCCCGGCCCGCATAGAAAGCGCACCATGGCGGCGATGTCGTCCGGCTTGCCGCGCTCGCCGGTGATGGTGCCATGGGTGAGATGATGCGCCGGCGTTAGCGATGAGCCCGGCCGCGCGGTGTCGATCGCGCCCGGCACGACGCAATTGGCGGTGATGTGGAAGGCGGCAAGATCATGCGCGAGGCCGCGTGTGAAGCCGACCAGGCCCGCCTTGGCGGTCATGACATGGGCGCGGTTTTTCGACCCGATATGCGCGCTCATGCCGCCGATATTGATGATGGTGCCGCCATTTTTCTTCATGGCCGGCAGGCAGGCCGTGACGCAATAAAACGCCGAGTCGAGCGTGGCATTCATGACCTCGCGCCATTCGGCATAGCTCATCTCGTCGATCGCCTTTTCGCGCCGCAGCGCGGCATTGTTGATCAGGCAATCGATGCGGCCGAAGGCTTTCAACGCGGCATCGGCGAGATCCTCCACGGCTTTGGGATCGCCGACATCGCCGATCACGGCAAGCGCCTTGCCGCCGGCCTTTTCGATTTCAGCCACGACCGCGCCGGCCTCGGCTTTGTTCGAGCGCGCATTGACCACGACCGCGGCGCCGGCTTGCGCGAGCTGCAGCGCGATGGCGCGGCCGATATTGCGTCCGGCGCCGGTGACGATGGCAACCTTGCCGGCCAGTTCGTTGCTTGTGCTCATGACAAATTATCCCCGCAATGACGCCAGATCGATCTTGCCTTTGTACAGCCCTGCCAGCAGTTTGAGTGCCGACGCCGTGCGCTTGGCGTCCCAGCCGCCATATTTGGCGTTGAGCGCGAATTTTTCCTCGATGTCGGCGCGCGTGAGCGGCTCATTGGCGCCGCCGCGGAAATGCGGCTGGTGGTCTTCGACAACGCTGCCGTCATTGAGGAGGCAGCGGATGTGGCCGGTGAAGGCGTTCGGATAAGGATTGTCCGGATCGATGACGTAACGCACCTTGGCGGCGAGCGCGAGCACGTCTTGATCGCGCACCGCTTCGCTGGTGAAATCGCCCAAGCCAACGCCACCCTTCACGAAGCCGGTGGCGAGAATATAGGGCGTGGCGAATTTGGCGGCATAGCCGTTGGGTGGGCGCTGCTTGGCGGCCAAGGGCTCCCACAGCCGGTGCACGGTGCCTTCCGCCACTTCGCAGACCATTTCCTTGATGTCGGCCGGCTTGATGCCGCGCGCCGCCAGCCGCTTGGCGCAATCGATATAGGGATGCGCCATGGTGCCGCACGGATAAGGCTTGAAGGCGAGCGTCTCGGTCACCCAGACTTGGCCGAAGTCGCCGGTGACGGCGTTGTAATTGCCTTGCGTGGTGTGGGCGAATCCGTGGAACAGGCCATGCACGCCTTCGAACACGGTGCGCGGCCCGAGAAAGCCGGCGCGCGCCAGCAGCGCCGCGCGGATGCCCGATTGCGCCGCCCAGCCGGGGTGCATGCGTTTGGTCCAGGTGCCTTCGGCCAGATATTCGATAATGCCGCCGGCGAAACTGCCGGCGACGCCGAGCGCGTCCGCGATCTGCTTGGCGTTGAGGCCAAGCGCGGCGCTTACGCCGGCGGCGGCACCCATGACGCCGAAAATCGCGGTGGGGTGGAAGCCGGCCTTGTGCACCGCCTTAGGGACGACAGTCGATAGTCGGCACATGACCTCGGTGCCGACCGCGATGCCGAGCAATGCCGCGGCGCCGTCGGGCTTATGGCGCTCGCAGGCCGCCAGCACTGCCGGCACGATGACGGCGCCGGCATGCACCGGGCCGCCTTCGAAGGTGTCGTCGAAATCCTCGCCATGCGCGGCGGTACCGTTGATAAAGGCGGCGCTGGCGGAACTTAGCGTGCGAGAATGGCCAATAGCCGTGCAGGGCCCGTCATCATCGCAACCGGCCAGCGCGGCTGTGATGTAGTCCTCGTTGCGCGCGGTCACGCAAAGACCGCCCACGTCGATGATCAGGTCCTCGCATTTTTGTTTGACCGCCGCCGGCAGCGTGTCGGCTCGCAGCGCGGCGATACGCCCGGCCAGTTCCTGCGCGACGGCAATCTTGGGAAGCTCGGTGCTCATGTATTGCGGAACCGCACGCTGCCAAAGCCCGGGATGCGGTTGACCGCGATCACGACGCTAAAGGTGATGATCAGCATGCCGATGCCGATCACCGAGATGGCGCCGAGATCGCCGCTTTCGTTGAGATCGTAAATCAAGACCGAGATCACCTTGGTTTCCGACGTAAACAGGATGATCGCCGCCGACAATTCACGCATCACGCCGACAAAGATGAAGCACCAGGTCGCGATCACGCCGGTGCGCAGCAGCGGCGCGGTGATCTCCCATAGCGAGCGCAGCCTCGTGGCGCCGAGGATACGGCTGGCGTCTTCCAGTTCCTGGTGGATGGTACGGAAGGCCGCTTGCAGCTGTTGATAGGACGACGGCAGCGCGATGGTGACAAAAGCGATCAGCAATATCCATAACGTGCCGTACAGCACGAAAGGCGGCCGCGTGTAGCTCAGGAATAATCCGACGCCGAGCACGATGCCGGGAATGGCGATCGGCGCGGTGGCGAGGAAACCGAGGATGCGATGGCCTCTCACCGCCTGGCGCGCGGTGACATAGGCGATCACCAGCGCGATCGCGGTGCCGATGGTGGCGGTCGCGGTGCCGAGGATGACGGTGTTCTTGAGCGCCAATGACGCCGCCGACAGGTCGAACAGCACGAATTCAATATTGTGCATGGTGAAGTTCTTGAAAGTCAAAAACGTGGTGGCCACCGGCGAGAAGGCGGCATTGAACAAGGCCGCATAGGGCAGGAATACCGGCAGCATCAGAACCGTCAGGCACAAAATGAAAGCCGGAACGCGCAGCCGGTGCAGCGGGATCAGACGCGGCGCGCCGTATTTGCCGCCGACCACCGAATAGCCGCGCCGTCCGAGGATCATGTGTTCGGCGCGCAGCAAAAACACCGTGAGAACGAGCAGCGGCAGCGACGCGGCGGCGGCAAGCTCAGGCTTGGGCGGAAACTGGAACAGGCTCCAAATCTTGGTCGTCATGGTGTGGAATCCAGCCGGCAGCGCCAGGATCGCGGGCGAACCGAACAGCGTCATCGCCTGTAGGAAAGCGACCAGCGCGCCGGCGAGCAGCGCTGGCAATACCAGCGGAATGGTCACGCGCCGCGCCGTATACCAGCGTCCGCCGCCGAGAATCGACGAGGCGTCTTCCAACTCACCCGGCGTGCGGTCGAGCGAATTGGCGACCAGCACAAAGACATAAGGGAATGTGTAGCAGGAGATCACGAAGATGATGCCTTCGAGCGAATAGATGTCGAACAAATGCACATCCGGGCCGGCCCCGGTGACGGCGCGGAAAATTTTATTGAGCAGCCCGCTATTGGGCGCCGCCAGCAGTTCCCAGGCGATGGCGCCGAGAAACGGCGGCGTCACGAAGGACGCCGTCACCAGCGCGCGGATGACGCCGGAAAACGGCAAATCGGTGCGCGCCACCAGCCAGCCCATGGGCGCCGCCACCGCGCAGCAGATGAAGGCCGATGATGTCGCAATGATGAAGGTGGTGATCAGAGGATCGAGAAAGGCCGACTCGCTGAACAGCCGGACGAAATTCGCCAGCGTGAGATGGCCCTTGGCGTCGGTCAGGCTATAGAGCAGCAGCCACGACAGCGGCAACACAATCAGCACGCACAGAATCGCGGCGAAGGCGTAGAGCACCGGCGTCGAGAAATCGATGCCGAATTTTCGCGGCGCCGGCGCCTGTTCTGCTGGAATTGCGACTGTCATCACACTTTGAAGATTTCGGTATAGTGGCGCTTGATTTCCGCGGCGCCCTTTTCGACTCCGGCGGGATCCTCCTTCATCAGCTTAATGTCGGCCAGTTTGCGCACGCCGGGTTTTTCGATGGCCTGGGAGTGCGGCGAATACTGGCGGGCATAATCGATCAGGATCTGCTGGCCTTCGCGCGAATGCACCCAGTTCTGGAACAGCTTGGCCGCACTCGGGTTGGGCGCCGCCTTCATGACCACGCTCGGGCTCGTGGCCAGCGGCGTGCCTTCTTCCGGATAAATGACATCGACCGGCTTGCCGGCTTCCTTGTCGCGGATCACCAGGTAGCCGGCGCCGTCGATCATGATGGCGCGCTCGCCCAGCACAATGCGCTTGGGCGTATCGGTGGCCGACTGAACCTGCATGACATCTTGCTTGGCGAGTTTCTCGAAATAGCCCCAGCCGAGATCGCGCGCGACCTGGAAGGTCGCGTTCATGATGGTACCACTATAGGCCGGATGCGCCTTGACCATTTTGCCCTTCCATTTCGGATCGAGCAGATCGGCAAAGCTCTTGGGCGCATCCGCCATTTTCACCATGTCGGTATTGATGCCGAAGGGCGAGACCAGAACGCGTGTCACCAATTCGAAGCCTTCCGGGTCGTAATATTTCTTGTCGTAATATTTGACCACTTCCTCGGGCAAATATTGCGCGAGGATGGCTTGGCGCTTCCATTCGATGACATGCGCCTGATCGGCGGTATTGACCACATCGACGGCGTGAATGTTGCTGGCATATTCCTGGCCGATGCGCTGAAACACGCGTTCGGCGCCGGAGCGCTCGACCCGCACCGCCATGCCAGCATATTTCGCTTCGAACAATCGGCCGAGCTTCTCGGCAAAGGCCAGGTCCATGGCGGTATAGAACACCACCTTGCCTTCTTTCTTGGCCGCCTCGATCAATGCCGGCGTGATCGCCTCCGACGGCGGCGTCGCGGCGCGGACCGGCGTGGCAAATGCCGATCCGGCCGCGAGCGCGGTCGAGCCTTTAAGGACGTCGCGCCGACTGAAAGTCGTTTTGTTCATGACCGTCTCCTCCCAGCTCGCCCCGCTAGCCCTAAGGTGCCGTGGCTTGGCCTATACGTGGAAGATTTTGACGTAACGCTGCTTGATCTCGTCGCTCATCTTTTCGACCGCGGCGGGATCGTCCTTCATCACCTTGATGTCCTTGAACGGCGTACGGCCGGGCTTTTCCTTGGTCTGCGGATGCATCGAGCGCAGGCCGCCGACATCGATGATCAACTGCTGGCATTCCGGCGTGAAGCTGTAGTTCACGAACAGCTTGGCGGCGTTCGGATTCGGCGCGGCCTTGAACATGCCGGTCGGACCGACGATCAACGGCGAGCCTTCGGTGGCGTAAACCGGCGCCACGGGTCCGCCTTTTTCGCTGATCTGGAAAATATTGTACTCGTTGCCATCGGCCATCACCGCGCGCTCGCCGAGCGCCAGGCGCTTCGGCGGATCGGCCGACGACTGCACTTGCATAATGTTCTGCGCTGCTAATTTTTCGAAGAAGCCCCAGCCGAGATCGCGCTGCATCTGATAGGTCGCGGTCATGATGGTGCCGCTATAGCCCGGATGCGCCTTGACGATCTTGCCCTTCCATTTCGGGTCGAGCAGATCGGCGAAGCTCTTGGGCGCCTCTTCCTTTTTCACCAGGTCGGTGTTGTAGGCGATGATGCAAACCCAGACGCGGAAACTGGCGAACATGCCGTCCGGGTCCTTGTGCTCGGCCGGATAGAACTTGGCGACGTCTTCCGGCATATAGGCTTCAAGCAGACCATCCCGCTTCCATACGATGGAATGCGCGGCGTCGGACGAATTGACCACGTCGCAGGCGTGAATGTTGCTGGCATATTCCTGGCCCAAGCGCTGGAACACGCGTTCGGCGCCCGAGCGCTCGACACGCACCGCGATGCCGGGATACTTGGCCTCGAATGACTTGGCGATCTTTTCGGCCAGCGGCAGATCGATCGAGGTGTACCAGACCACCTTGCCTTCCTTCTTGGCGGCCTCGATCAGCGCCGGCGTGACGGTGCTGGCCGGCGGCGCGGCCGACAAAACCCGCGTCGAGAATGAAGCCCCGACCGCAAGCGCGCTCGAACCGATCAGCAAGCCGCGGCGTGAGAATTTTGAGCCGGTCATTTGCGTATCCTCCCTTGCTTCGATTTTGTTATTTAGTTTGTTACGTCGTTTTTTAGGGCGTTTGCGCGAATGTCCTATCCGGCGAGCGCGCGGCAGCGGTCGGGCGGCAGATAGAGCCACACAGGACTACCTTGCGGAATGTTCTCTTCCGCCGCAGTGACTGTGCGCAACTGGGTGCCGTCCTTGATCTCAACCATATAGTCCCGGCTGTCGCCGAGAAAGACTTGCCGCACCACGTTTGCCGGCACCACGTTTTCAGTCTCGGCCGGAGGCTTGGCGGAAAGCGTGATGTCATGCGGGCGGATCGACACCGGCGTTTGCGCGCCGGGCGTGACTTTCTCGCCAACGCAACGAAGCGCGACGCCGGCCAGATCGACGCGGCCATCGGGCAGGCCTTGGCCCTTGAACACATTGCTGGAACCGATGAAGCGGGCGACGAATTCCGAGCGCGGCCGGTCGTAGATTTCCTCCGGGCTGCCGGACTGCTCGATCTTGCCGCCATTCATGACGCAAATGAGGTCGGCGGTGGTCATGGCTTCCGACTGGTCATGGGTGACGTAGACCGTGGTGTAACGATAGGCGTCGTGCAGGCGGCGGACTTCGAAGCGCATTTCCTCGCGCAAGTTGGCGTCGAGATTGGACAAGGGCTCGTCGAGCAGCAAGGTTTCCGGCTCCACGATCAGCGCGCGGGCGAGCGCCACGCGCTGCTGTTGGCCGCCGGACAATTCGCCGGGATAGCGCTGGGCCAGCGCCGCGAGCTGCGTGGTCGCGAGAATGGCGTCGAGCTTCTTGGCGATGACGTCACGGCCAAGTTTGCGCAGCTTGAGACCGTAGACGATGTTTTCGGCCACCGTCATGTGCGGCCACAACGCGTAGCTCTGGAAAATCATGGACATGTTGCGGCGTTCTGGCGGAACGGTCGCCGCGGGCGAGGAAATCAGCTTGTTGCCGACCAGGATTTCGCCGCCGCTCGGCTCGATGAAGCCCGCGATCAGCCGCAGCGTGGTGGTCTTGCCGCAACCGGACGGGCCCAGCAGGCAGACCAGGTGACCGTGCTCGATATGCAGCGAAATATCGTCAACAACGGCGGCGCTGCCATATCGCTTGGTTAGGCCCCTCAACTCAACCGACGCCACACGAAGCCTCCCTTGGATATTTTTTTAGTCTTTTTGTCTTTTTACGACCCAGTGAATGCCGGCTTGCGCTTTTCCATGAACGCCTTGCGGCCTTCGGTGTAATCATTGCTGGCGAAACAGGCGGCAACCAGGTCGGCGGCCTTTTTCAGATCTCGCTTGGATTCCGGCTTGACCACCTCGCCGACGATGAATTTGACCGCATCCACCGTCATCGGCGCATTGCCGCTGATGGTGGCGGCATAGTCCGCGACATATTTTTCAAGCTCGGTTTCCGGCAGCATGCGGTTGACCAGGCCCATGGCCAAAGCCTCAGGCGCGGTGAACTGGCGCGCGGTGTAGAATATTTCCTTGGCAAACGAGGGTCCCACCACATCCACAAGTTTCTTGATGCCGGTAAAACCGTATCCCAGGCCAAGCTTGGCGGCCGGCACGCCGAATTTGGAATTGTCCGAGCAGATGCGCAAATCGCAGCACAGTGCGAGTCCGACGCCGCCGCCGATGCAATAGCCGCGGATCATGGCGATGGTCGGCTTGGGAAATTCATAGACAGCGGTATTGGCCTTATCGACCGCTACATTGTAGCGGTCGATCGCGTCCTTGCTGGAACGCTCGCTCTCGAATTTCGAAATATCGGCGCCCGACACGAAGGCCTTGCCACCGGCGCCCGAGAGTACGACGACGCGGATGTTCTTGTCGTTCTTGAATTCCTCAAGAATGCCCGCGGCCGCTTCCCACATCTCCAGCGACACTGCATTGTGCCGCTCGGGATTGTTGAAGGTGAGATAGCCGACGCCGCCCTCTTTTCGGGACAGCATTTTGTCGGTCTTGGTCATAACGTTCATTCTCTGTCTCCTTATCCGTTACACGGCCTTTACGGCGTGCAGCTCGGCGATTTCCTTATCGGCGAAGCCGAATTCCTTAAGCACTTCATCGGTGTGCTGGCCGATCGTAGGCGGCGTCGCGACAATCTTGCTCGGCGTGCGCGACAGCGCGACCGGCTGACCGACAAAGGTCTGCTGCTTGCCGTCCGGCTTGGTGGCGTTTTGCGCGATGCCGAGATGCTTGACCTGCTCGTCGGCGAAAGTCTGATCGATGGTATAGATCGGCCCGCACGGCACGCCGGCCTTGTTGAAAATGTCGATCCATTCCGCGCTGGTATTGGCTACAGTCTTGGCTTCGATCAGCGCATTGAGCGCGTCGCGATTCTTGGAGCGCTGCGCGCCGGTCTTGTAGTCAGCGTGGTCGATCAGCTCGGGCAGACCGAGCGAGCGGCAGGCGATCTCCCACATCTTCTGACCGGTAGAGGCGATGTTGATGTGGCCGTCCTTGGTCTTGAACACGCCGGTCGGAATGCTCGTGGGGTGATTGTTGCCGGCCTGTTTGGCGAGCTCATGCATTTGCAGCCAGCGCGCGGCCTGGAAATCGAGCATGAAGATTTGCGCCTGCAACAGCGAGGTCGAGACCCATTGGCCTTCACCGGAAACATCCCGCTCCAGCAGCGCGGTCAGAATACCCATCGCGCAAAATAGTCCGGCGCAAAGGTCGGCGATCGGAATGCCGACCCGCACCGGGCCCTGACCCGGCAGTCCTGTGATCGACATCAAGCCGCCCATGCCCTGCGCGATCTGGTCGAAACCAGGCCGCTTGGCGTAAGGCCCGTCCTGGCCGAAACCGGAAATGCTGGCGAGCACGACGCCCTTGTTGATCTTCCTGAGTGACTCATAATCGATGCCGAGGCGGTCTTTCACGTCGGGGCGGAAATTCTCGACCACCACATCGGCTTTCGCGACCAGACGCTGGAAGGCAGCTAACCCCTGCGGCGATTTCAGGTCGATGGTCATGCTGCGCTTATTGCGATGTAGATTCTGGAAGTCCGCGTTCTCGCGCGGGCCGCCCGGCCCTTCGCCTTTTTCCAAATGCGGCGGCGTCTCGATCTTGATGACATTGGCGCCCCAGTCGGCCAGCTGGCGCACAGCCGTAGGCCCCGAACGGACGCGGGTGAGATCGAGAACGGTAAAGCGCGAAAGGGCCTGAGAGGCCCTGGGAAACGGCATCGTGACGGCTCCGGATCGCTTTAAGACGGCTTAGAACAAGATTTTCTTCGGTTATTCTTGGGTTATTCTTGGTATTTTCTTTGGTGCCCGACCTTCCCCGATCTAAAGGGCCTTGTCCATCGCCTGAAAAGGGGCGTTTGGACCCACTTTATTCATCATTTGGCGGAATACTGAAGCCTGCTGCCTTGAAAAGACCTCAGGGTCCTGTCATATCAGCGCTGCGGATGAAAGACCCGGTGTCGGGTTTGCGGGCTGCGTGCACGAAAACTCATTAAAACGATTTTCGCCCCGCCTCTTCCGTTTCTCTAACAAGCCGACAACCCTGGCCACGCGGGATGTCTTTAGAACCCCGCGATTCCGCTGCTCGCATGAGCGAGCCGGCCGATTCGCCATATAGAAAAGAGACTCTTTGACTTCATTTAACGATTTCGGCCTCGTAGAGCCGATCAACCGCGCTCTCGTGGATGAAAAATACGTCACCCCCACCCCGATCCAAGATCAGACCATTCCAATCGCCATGCAAGGCCGCGATGTCATCGGCATTGCACAAACCGGAACTGGCAAGACCGCGGCCTTCGCGCTGCCGATCCTGAATCACCTCTATACCAAACGGCTGCGGCCCGAGAAGAAATCTTGCCGCGTGCTGGTGCTCTCGCCAACGCGCGAATTGTCTGGGCAGATCTCGGACAGCTTCCGCGCCTATGGCAGGCACATGCGCCCGCTTGCGGTAGCGCTTGCGATCGGCGGCGTGCCGATCAACCGCCAGGTGCGCTCGCTCGCGCATGGCGTCGAGGTTCTGGTGGCAACACCGGGCCGCCTGCTCGATCTGGTCAACCAGCGCGCGCTCACCCTCAATCAGGTCGAAATCCTGGTGCTCGACGAAGCCGACCGCATGCTCGACATGGGCTTCATCCATGACATCAAGCGGGTCGTGGCCATGCTGCCCAAACAGCGCCAGACTCTATTCTTCTCGGCCACCATGCCGCAGGAAATCACGCGGCTTGCCGATTCGATGCTGACCGATCCGGCCCGCGTTGCCGTGACGCCTCAGGCGACCACGGTCGACCGTATCGTCCAGCGCGTCATCCATACCGAGAAGTCGGCCAAGCCCGCTTTGCTGGTCGATGTACTCAAGACCGAGAAGACCGATCGCGTGCTGGTGTTCACCCGCACCAAGCACGGCGCCGACAAAGTCGTACGGGCGCTACAGAAGACCGGCTTTGGTGCTGAAGCCATTCACGGCAACAAGTCGCAGAACCAGCGCGAACGCGTGCTCGCCGACTTCAAGAGCGGCCGCTTGCGCATCTTGATCGCCACCGACATTGCCGCCCGCGGCATTGACGTCGACGGCGTCAGCCACGTCATCAACTACGATCTGCCGAACATCCCGGAATCCTATGTCCACCGCATCGGCCGCACCGCGCGCGCCGGCGCCGAAGGCATCGCGATTTCGTTCTGCGATCAGGAGGAAGGCGCTTTCCTGCGCGATATCGAGCGCATGATCCGGATCACGATTCCGGCGACCGGCGAACGCCAGGCCCATAAGCCTGCCCAGCGCAATGCCGGAAACCGCAATGGCGGCAGGCCGCATCGCGGCGGTCATCAGCAGCGCGGAAACGGCGGCGGCGGCGGCGGTAATGGCCATCACGCCGGCGGCGGCCATCGCTCGCGCAATGGCGGCGGTCATCAGGGCCGGCCCAGCCAGAATAACCAGCAAGCCGCAGCCCCCCGTCAGGAAGCGACGACGGGGGAGCCAAGAGACATTGGAAATGTTACATTCCTCCAGCGTTCGGGCGAGCCGCGGCGTAACGCCGGCCACCGCACACGCTGATACGGGGAGACGAACTGGATGGCGAAGGAAGAACTGCTGGAGTTCGACGGCACGGTGACCGAAGTGCTGCCGGACGGCAATTTCCGGGTGAAGCTCGATAACGAACATGAGGTGCTGGCCTACACCGCCGGCAAGATGCGCAAATTCCGCATCCGCACCGGCGTCGGTGACCGCGTGATCGTTGAAATGTCGCCCTATGACTTGCAGCGCGGACGCATCAGCTTCCGCCACAAGGGCGACGCACCGGCCCCTGGCCCGCAGCAACGGCGGCCTAACTTCCGCCGGCGTTAAAGCATCGAATATTCCGGCCCAAAACCTGAGTGTTTTGGCCGGGATATTTTTTTAAACGTGGGGGCACGTTACGAACGCTGGAGTGCCAGGCGTGCCAAAGATTCTTTCGTTCCTACGTTTCCTGCCGGCGATCATTGTCGCCTTTGCGCTCAGTGCCGCCTCCGCCGAACAGGCCAAAGGCGTATTGCGGCTGCTGCCAGCGGACAGCGTCACCGAACATTCCATCGTCACCGGCAAAGGCACACTTGCTTACACGGCGACCGCCGGCACGCTAGCCTTCTACGACCAGTCCGGAGACCAGAGCGCGGCGGTTTTCTACACCGCCTATGTCGCCAAGGGGGCCGGCGCCAACCGGCCGCTGACATTCGTATTCAATGGCGGACCGGGTGCGGCTTCCGCCTTTTTGAATCTCGGACTGGTCGGTCCGCGCATTCTCGATCTGGGCCCGGACAGCCACGACGCGACGCTCGCCAAACTGCACGATAACCCCGACACTTGGCTTTCATTCACCGATCTGGTGATGATCGATCCGATCGGCACCGGCTGGAGCCGCGCGGTCAAGCCGGACGACGCCAAGCATTTCTGGAATGTCGCGGGCGATGCCGGCGCCATGGCCAAGGCGATTGCGCTCTATGTCGCCCACAACAACCGCGCCGCTTCGCCGAAATATCTGTTCGGCGAGAGCTATGGCGGGTTGCGCGCCGCCAAGACGGCGCACGTCCTGCAACGCGACCAGGGCATAGCGATTTCGGGCATCGTCATGCTGTCACCGCTTCTGAAAGGCTGGCTGACTTTCGGCGACGACGGCTCACCGCTGCGCGCGGCACTGCAGTTGCCTTCGCTGGCGGCCGCCGCGCTCGAGCGCAAGAACGCCTTTAGCCCCGAAGCTTTGGCGAAGGCGGAAAAATTCGCCATGACCGACTATCTGGTAATGCTGGCCGGCAAACCGCCGGAGGGCGATACCGCCAAGGCCTTCTATCAAAAGGTCGCCGATATCAGCGGGCTGCCGGTGGAATCGGTGGCAAGATCGCAGGGGTTCATTTCCGGTTATATAAAAGGTCTGCGGGCGGCCGACCACAAACTGGTGAGCCGCTACGATGTGACTTTCGCGGTCGACGATCCCTATCCTGAATCGCGGTCGGGGTCTGGCGGCGATCCGATCCTCGATGGCGTCACGCGCGCCTATGGCGGCGCCTTTGCCGATTACGCGCGCAATGAGCTGGGCTTCAAGACCGATATGACCTACGCGTTGCTGGCCTCGGACGTCACCCGCGGCTGGGATTGGAAGGATGGCCGGCTGCAGGTTAGCGCCGAAGACGACCTACGCACGCTGCTCGCTTTTGGGCCTTCGTTCCGTCTGCTGATCGCGCATGGTTATTCCGACATGGTGACGCCGTTTGCCATGACGCGTTATATACTCGACCACATGCCGCCGGCCGATCCGCCGGGCCGCGTGCAGCTCAAACTGTATCGCGGCGGGCATATGATCTATCTCGACCCGCAATCGCGCAAAGCGTTCAGCACGGATGCGGCGGCGTTTTACAAGACTGCGGAATAATTACGCGCCCTAATGGCGGTCCCGAGAGGACCTCGCCATTTCAAGCATATCAATTGCTTGCGACAAAGTGGGACACGATATCGTTCTATGGGATCATTAGGCTTTTTGCCGCGAGTGTCCCACCAAAAGCACTACGTATCGCGAATGTTTATAGCGACAATCTCCTGGACGAATGTCGTAAGCGCCAACGTTACAGCCTTAGTTGCAACTGGCGTCCACGCCGCATTCGGCATGCCTGCTGCGCGACAAACTTTTACACGGTAAAGTTCGCCCGATCATCATCCGCTGCCGCTTCGGAAGGTCAATGTCCAATTCCAATCCACGTTTCACGCCGCACGCGGTGATTGTCACCGAGCGGTCGGTGCCCCAGCCGATGTTCGTCGCGGCGATGATCGGGGTCGAGCGACTGCTGCGGGTCGACCTGGACGCGGCCGCACCGCCCCTCACCTTCGCCGGCCAAGCGCTGCGGGCGGTGCGGCGGCGGCTCGCGGAATGGCGCTCAGACCAGCTGCCGGCGTTCGGCCGGCCGATCGGCGTGGTGGTCAACTACGGCCCGGACCGCGCGGTCGCCTTCGACATGGACGGAGCGCCGCAGGCAGTTCTCGCGACGGCGAAGCAGTCGGGCCACGTCGAGCTGGCGGCCGCGGAATCAAGGCACCTTGAACCGCCGCACGTTCGTGCGTGTGGCCCCGCACTTTAATCTGATCAAGCCTTCAATTTCGCCGGATCGATCGGCAATGTGCGCACACGCTTTCCGATTGCAGCAAAGATCGCGTTGCA
>Ga0302320_10004476_pt1 | contig 31734 bp, 28 predicted proteins | sample Bog_T0_3_FD_202130 | JGI IMG/M metagenome (GOLD analysis project Ga0302320, IMG submission 202130) | Peat permafrost microbial communities from Stordalen Mire near Abisko, Sweden - Bog_T0_3 | ecosystem: Environmental > Terrestrial > Soil > Wetlands > Peat | place: Sweden: Abisko, Stordalen Mire... | reverse complement strand
GATCGCCCCGCCGGAGTGATTCTGCAAACCGCTTCCACCAACGGGATCATGGGATATCCCTACTACGCCGACTACAACGCCACCAAAGCCGGAGTGATCGAACTCACCCGCTCCATGGCGCTCGAACTCGCCCCGAAAGTCCGCGTCTGCGCCGTCGCTCCCGGATACGTTCTGACTCCTATGCAGCGCGCCGAATACACAGACGCGATGCTCCAAGAAGTGAACCAGAAGATTCCCCTGCGCCGCCACGCTAAGCCGGAAGAAATCGCCGCGCTGTTCGCCTATCTCGCCTCCGATGACGCGGCCTACGTCACCGGCCACGTCTACACCATGGACGGCGGCGAAACCGCCGGCGGATTAGCCAGTCGCTAGAGTGTGCGCGGCGCAGATCGTGCAGGGTGGCGCAGGCCTCAGGGTCCTGCATTGAAGACGGCAATTTGGACGAGTGCCAGACGCTATCCGCGAACCATTCTCCCCGCCAACCTCCCTAACCGGACTACCCGATAAAGCGGAAACAAAACTTTCGGCAACCGCACCGCCTCCCACTCCCCCGGCCCCGGAGTAAATGCCAGCCGCGTAAAGAATCGCCATCGATCAACTCTCCGCTCCCGCAACCGCATCATCAAACGAAAATACGAAACCTGCTGCACGTCGTAAGAAACTCCCGAGGCCAACGCCTCACCAATCTCATCCGCAAAACTTTCTGCTGCCGGATCCGCCCGCACCCACTGTTCAATCCCCGCTGGAATTGCCCCTGCCAGCAAGCGTTCCCCCAGCAACACCGTTACTCTCAAAATCCTCTCAATCCCCAACTCCCGTGCCTGACCCCGCACACAATCCCAATCCAGATTTTCCCGTTTCAAAATCTGAACGATGTCGCACAGCCAAATCAACCTGGCCCACACATGTTTCGCGGCATGCAGCGAGAGCACCAACAGCCAATCTTCTGCCGTGGGAATTTTCACGCTACGCCCCGCAACCTCCGCGCTCATCGCCCGCTCAAACAATCCCTCCATCTCAAAGTCGACCGCGTAAAAATTCGGCTGGAGCGCCCACTGCAACTCCAGCAATCCGCGCCCCGCCGCACAGTCGAATGACCACTCATATCCTGAAGCAATGTAATCTTCCTCGGCCGCGGGCGGAATGGGCACTCGCGATGTGAATCCCAACCTGCCCACCGCATCCTTAACTCGACCGACATCCCGCTTGCGGATAAACAAGTCGATATCGCCGGCCTGCCGCAAGGCCATGTCCCCGTAATAAATTTCCGACAACGCGATACCCTTGTAGCAAACCGCGTTCGCGCCCAGTCCATCCACGCAATCCAAAATGCGAATCAATTCACGAGCGAGAAAAAGCGATTTATGGACGTTCAACTCGTAACGCTGCCTGAGCTTCTCCAGCACCTCCACGGGCACAACCTCCCCCATGCGAGACAAATTCCGATTTAGCAAAGCCGACGTACCGTGATCATCCGCCATCCCCAGCAAATTCGCCCACTCGAAGTTTGTTTCGATCGAGACCTTGCCCAACAGCTCACGAAGGCGATCCAATTCCCCATCGGTGGCATCCGCCCGGCTCGCCGCGAGAAGTACCTCCCAAGCCGGCGCAGTCGAACAGATCGGTGCGCCCAGCACAGCGATTTCGTGGATGTTTTTCACCGGAAGTCGAGCCATCTTAACAGGGGATCTCTGCCGCGGAGCTCTGCAGGGAACGGCTTTGCTCACGTGACAGTTTCGTCCTCAGTTCAGCATTACCGAATGTTACCTTCGTCATGCTCAACCTCTCATTACTCTTCTCAAGTCCGCTCCACCTTCTGTCAAACTAGAAGCGAAAAATCTGCAAAACTTTATAGGCAACTTAAATGGATGTCCTCACGCCCAAGTCGACTCGCCGCAGCACGCGACTCCGCGTGGAAATTCCCATCGCTGTTACCAGCCTCGACCGCAAGCACACTTTTTCGGCAAACTGCACGGCTCTGGTAGTGAGTCCGCAAGGCTGCGGATTCCGCACCGAAAAAAGTCTGCCTCTGGGAACTCCAATTTTGCTCGGTGGGTTACCCGACGGGGCCAGCGCCTCAGCCCGCGTAGCCACTTGCCTCCCGCTGGGCGAGGATGGCAAATTTTTCCTGATCGGAGCCGCGCTCTACAATCCCGGCAACGTCTGGGGTATTACTGATCCTCCCGAAGATTGGAATTGCGCTGCAAACTCCACCCCCAACTCAGGACCCTCCCCTCCCGCTGCAAAAAGTAAAAACGTGTGGCCTTACAATCTGTTTTCAAACCAGGGCGAAGCCCATCCCGGCCGGAAATAATTCCGGTACTGGCCACCGGTCACTGACCACCGATCACTGCTCTTTCATGCTTTCGTAATCTGCTCCACTTCGTTCTTCAGTGCAATACTGCGTCTACCATGTCGCAGACACCACTCCCCCTTGCGCCGGAAAAGATTCTACTTCCATTAGTCGGCAAACAGCCTCGCCCCTTTCGCGTCAAGTTCCGCGGCTCCGTCCTCACGCTCATGCGTTTGCCGAACCACCACGAGGTCCGTGGCAAACTCCATCAACTTTCCATCACCGGCGGCCTCATGCACATGGAAAAACCTCTCGATGAAAAACTCCAAATCGAACTAATATTCCATCTTGGCGAAACCACCATCCGCGAGACCGCCGAAATGATGTTCCCCATGTGGGCAACGCAGGGCTGGCTCCAGCCCTTCCGCTTCGTGGACCTGCCAGAACGCGATCGCGACCTCCTCAAGCAGAGCCTTCTGCAATTCGTGCAAGCCCTGCCCAAACCCGTTTAGAAGTCTTGCATCGCCGAAGCTCCGGATTTTTTGTGCGCACTTCTCGGCCGTTCTCTGCGTCCTTCGCGGTTGAAGCTTTCTCCTGGGATCTTATGAAGGCCAGTCCCAAAAATTCATCCTCCAAAAAGTGTAATCTGGAACTCTAGCCTCTCTCTAAGCGAGATCTGAACACACCATGCCGTCCCGCAACCTCATTTTCTGGGAAGTGGATACGCAAGCGGACTTCATGCTGCCGGGCGGCAAGCTCTACGTGCCGGGCGCTGAGCGCCTATTGCCTAATATCCGCCGCCTCACCGCCGCCGCGCGCCAGGGCAGCGTCCTTCTCATCTCGCACGGCTGCTATCACAGCCCGGACGATCCTGAATTCGCCACGTTCCCCCCGCACTGCGTCAAAGGCACTCCCGGCTCCGCTTACGTCCCCGAGGCCCTGACAGAAAAAGTCGTTACCATCCCCAACGACCCCGATGCGAAACTTCCCCAAGATCTTTTTCAGTACCAGCAAATTCATCTCGAGAAACAAACTCTCAACATTTTCGAAAGCCGACACGCCGACGATCTAGTCAAGCGATTGGCACCCGACACCGAGTTCGTCGTCTTCGGAGTCGTCACCGAATACTGTGTCCGCTTCGCCGCGAAAGGATTGCTCGTACGCGGCCACCGCGTCTCTGTAGTTGAAGATGCAATCGAAACGCTGAAAGCTGAAGATGGCGTTCGCACCATCGCCGAACTCAAATCCCTCGGCGCAACGCTCGTCACCACGGATCAAGCCCTGGCCAAAATATAGCCGGGTTAATGCCCATGGAACCTAGGGCGACTTCGTCCGGGTCACATCGCCACAAACTCAGCCCTGAGAATTTCGACTCCTATCGCGCCCCCAAAGTCCGCGGTATCCTTGGTCGTCGGCCCGACCTCAGGAGGACACATGTTCCGTCCTACAGCCTTGCTACCCGTCTGCCTCGCCCTCTTATCTCTGCCGGCCCAATCCCAATGCACTCTTCCCGCACCACCCAACCCCGCCACCACCGATTCGAACTTCGACTCTTTCTTCCGGCAAAACGGCCCCGGCTGGACCGGCGCCGATGGCAGCTATTCACTGCTTCTGCCCGACGGCACCAACCTCTGGTATTGGTCCGACTCTTACATCGGCACCGTGAACCCGCAGACTCGCATGCGCAGCAGCGATGTCTTCACCGCGCATAATTCGCTGACCATTCAGAATCAAACTCTCAACACGTTCACCACCGTCGGTTACCCGCCGCAAACCACTTCCTATTTCGTCCCAACGAATAAGAAAAATTGGTTCTGGGTCGGCGACGGCCTTGTCGTGCAACCTTCTCCCGGAGTTTATGAAATAAAAATTATGCTGCTCGAGTGGAGCCCTTCCCTCAAGCTGCAAGGCAATTCCCTCGCGACCTTATCCTGGCCCAGCCTCGCCATCGAGTCCATCACTCCCGTTTCTCTGCCCGATACTTCCATCGAGTGGGGCTCACGCATCATGCCAGCCGGCTCCTACTACTACATTTACGGATTGAAAGATCCCGGCAACGACAACAAGACTCCCTACCTTGCGCGCACCACGTCGGTGAACTATTTGACCAATCCCGCAAAGTGGCAATACTGGAACGCCACGAAAAATAAGTGGATGTCCGGTCAAACTAACGCAACGGCCCTCAGCGGCGTCGCCGCCATCACTCCCGAATATTCCGTTGACCAGATGACCTCGAGCGCCGGCACTTTTTATCTGATGACCGGCATGGACCCGCAAAATCCTCCCTACCCGCTCTGGGACGCGGTCACCACGTGGTACGCCTGCAATCCGCAAGGCCCGTGGTCGAACAAAACCACCGTCTACACCGCCCCCGAAGCCGGCGCCAACGGGTGCAAAGTCGGCACCCTCATCGCCTACAACCCCAAAGCCCATCCAGAATTCGCCGACTCAGGCGGAATTCTCCTCACCTACAACGTAAATGCCAACGACTCTGCAGATTTGGTCTGCGCCAACGATTACAAGCCGCGTTTCCTGCGCCTGACGATTCCGGGAGTGACAGATAGTCACAAATAAGCGGGATTTCGACTTCCTGAACGAAAATGCGGGAACGAAAAACTGGGGCAGACGCGAGTTCCGAGTTGGTTAACGTCATTCCTATCCTTCCAACTCCTCAATCCTTCGCACCTCATCCTCCAAACTGGAGAGTGTGGGGCGGAGCCAGAATCGCTGTTATGCGTGGCTGGGCTGGGACCATGAAATACGAAACTTTTGCAGCGGGCGCGGGATTATTTATCGGGGAGGTTCTTGCTGACGGCGAATGTGGAAGTGTTGCAGCCTCGGATGGTGAGCGGGATCGCGCAGCGTTCGAGTTGCACTCCGGCGCAGGTTGTGTTCGCTTTTGCGCGCGCGGTTAATAGCCTACCGCTCCATCATCAACACTTTCTCCGCGTCGTCAATTTCAGTCAACTTCACTTCGATTACCTCATTCAACGTAGTTTGTACGTGACGGCCGACAAAGCCGGCCTCAACCGGAATTTCCCGATGCCCGCGGTCGACCAGCACGCACAACTGCACCCGCCGGGGCCGGCCGTGGGAAAAGAGCGCATCCAGCGCGGCTCGAACCGTGCGTCCGGTAAACAGAACATCATCCACCAAAACAATGTTCTTGTCTTCAATCGAAAATCCAATTTCTTTATCCTGCACGACCGGCTTCGGTCCCAGAGTAGAAAGATCGTCGCGATAAAAAGTAATGTCCAAAGTCCCGACTGGAACTTTCGCATTCTCAATACGGGCAATAATTTTCCCTATCCGTTCAGCAAGAGGAACGCCGCGGCGGCGAATCCCCACTAATCCCAAGCCCTCAACCCCACCGTTTTTCTCGACAATCTCATACGCTAGACGAACCAGAGTGCGCTCAATTTCCGACGCTGACATCAGTTGCGACTTCTGGCGCAGGACTGTTTTGTTGGCTGGATTCTGTGTGTTCATCATCAAAGTTGCCTCACCAAACAATGTAACTCACTGCTGGGTATCCGTGTGATGTGACCTGCGATGTATCGCGCTCGCTTGTCGACCGCGCTAGTGTAAAAAAGCGGTTTCTAACTCTATTGAACGAGCGGCCGCAGGTCAAGCCGAGGTTGCTGAGGTGAAGCTCACTTCAGAGGGATTCAAGCCCGTTTTGTTCGGTAGCAATCATCTCCGCCGATGATTGAAGATGGATGCCCGAACTGGGGTGAACCGTGATGCTCCGCGTCAGGCCTGCCCGGTCGCTTTGCAGAGCATCGAGGGTGATCGCCTGCGCAACTGCGGCGGCATCGCCAGGCAGAATGCCGACGCCCTGATTTCGTCCGCTCGCTTTTGCGCGATAGAGAGCGGCGTCCGCGAGCTCTATAACTTCTTCCGCGCATAGCGCTTCGTATGCGCCTCGCGCCCATGGGAAAGGCGCCCAGCCCACGGAGCAAGTTTTGCGCACCACGATACCGTGTCCCAGATCGAAAGCTTCGGACGCCATCACATCCAGAATGCGCTCGCAGAAAGCGGGCGTGCCCGAGGGGTCGGCCGAGCGCGACATGATAAGGAATTCTTCGCCGCCCCAGCGTACCAGGACGTCGGATTTGCGTACTACCCTGCCTAACCGCTCAGCCACCCGCTGCAATAACCGATCGCCCGCAGGATGTCCGTGAACGTCGTTCACCTGCTTGAAGAAATCCACATCCACCATGATGAAGACAAGATCGCGGTGGTCCAGCTTGCGAATGTCGCTGCCTCGCGCGCGTTCATAATTTCGTAAAACCTGGCCCGCCTCAGCCGCGACAATTTCTTCCAGGTAGCGCCGGTTCCAGACTCCCGTCAGCGGATCGGTAAAAGAAATTTCCTGCAGCTCCAAATTCTTGCGTTGCAGTTCCAGGCTATGCCAGCGCAAAGATTGTTCTTTGCTTTCCAGTTCATCCTTCAGTTTGCACGTCTCATCCAGAATCTGCCGCGACAGGCGCAGCAAATGCAGAAGCTCGCGGTCCATCCAGTGTTGCTTAAGGAAAACCAAAGCCCCCATGAGGATCATCGCCGTCACAGTGATTACGAGCCTATAGGAACGCACTCGCGCCGGAGTCCCCACTCCAAACTCCGCCCATGCCACCATGAGCGGCGTCGAAAAAACTGCGATCATAGCCAGGCGCGCCGTCCACATGCTGTGACTGTGCCGTGTTTCCTGGCTGGGTGGAGGTTCGAAAGTGGATCCTCGCGCTCTCATTCCGACCGCTGCGAACCACGCCATCGCAGCCACGAGCGGAACGTCGTAAAGGCTTCCGGTGTAATACTTATGAAAATCGATAGCCACCCCGGCCAGGGTCGATCCCACGCTATAAAAAAATGCCGCTTTAAAGAGTTGACCGTAAATTGCGCGCCATTCTCCCTCGCTGCGCTTCCAAACCAGGGCGAGTCCCACCATCAAAACAATTTGTTCGCAGGCATAAAGCACATCGAAGCTGTGGCCATACGCAGCTTCATTCGGAGAAACATACTGCCAGGGAATGACCACGAACAGATAAAGGTAGAGCCACCAGGTGAGCAGCAGTAAGAAATCTAAAGATACCAGCCGGAGGGAATGGTCGTTTTGACGCACGTGCGGCTGCACTACCAGAGCTGCCATCATGGGAACGACGTGCAGGAACAAAACCACGTCTCCGACAAACGGATTGGGAGTGTCCTGCCGTAAGAAAACTTCGAAGTACGTCCAAAGTGCCTGGGTGCAGAGCCACATGCCGCAACCGGCGGACATCAGGATCCAAAACAGCTTGGCTTTTTTGTAACGGGTGTGAATGTTCGAAGCGATAGAAAGCGTGGCGCATAATAGCAAAGCAAATTGCGAGAGATCGCCAAATGCCGTAAGACCGGCGCTGCGCGATGCCACCAGAGACACGATAACGTGCACGCCTACCACCGCGCACACGATTCCCGTCCATCTGCTGGTTTGCTTCAGGAATGTCGATCTCACGTTGAAAGTGTATGGTTAGGATGGATTATTCGTTCGTTACGGAAGTAATCGCGATCTAACGTTGTTATTCGATTGCGGAGTGGAGGCGTTGGGTAAACCGGAAAACGTCGTGATAGGAGTTGTAGAGAGGCACCGGGGCCACGCGGAACGTGTCCGGTTCCCTCCAGTCGCCGATAATGCCTTCCCCGATCAATCGTTCGCACAGCGCTCGTCCGCCTTTTCCGATGCGGATCGACAACTGCGCGCCGCGCCGTTCTTTTTCCGCAGGAGTGATGATGGAGAAATTCTGCGAAACCTTCCGCTTCAATAAGAACTCCAAATAGCCGGTTAACGACTCACTCTTCGCCCGCAATCGATCCATTCCGGCTTCCCGAAAAATATCCATTGAGGCTCGGAGCACGGCCAGGCTCACGATCGAAGGATTGCTCAGCTGCCACCCATCGGCGCCATCCATCGCTTGAAAGTGAGGCCCCATTTCAAAACGCGACGCCTCATCGTGGCCCCACCAGCCGGCGAACCTGGGCAACCCCCATGCTTTCGAGTGACGCTCGTGAACAAAACACCCGGCGATGCATCCCGGGCCGCCATTCAAATATTTATAGCTGCACCACACTGCAAAATCCGGCCCCCATTCATGAAGCTTCAGTAAAAGGTTCCCGGCCGCATGTGCCAGATCGAAACCGACCAAGCACCCTCGGGCATGACCTGCATGCGTGATGCCTTCCATGTCAAACGCCTGCCCAGTCGCATAATTCACGCCCCCCATCAGGATAAGCGCAATCTGATCGCCCTCGCGTTCAATCAGGGCGGATATTTCTTCCTCTCGAAGACACGATTCGCCCCGGAGTGGAGTTAATTCAATCAGCGAAGTTTCAGGATTGAATCCATGAAAGCGAATCTGCGACTGCACCGCGTACTGATCGGAGGGGAAGGCTCCGCGCTCGATCACAATCTTGTGCCGTGTTTTTGTCGGACGGTAAAACGACACCATCAATAAATGGAGATTTACCGTGAGCGAATTCATTACCACAACTTCGATCGGCTTCGCTCCTACCAGTTCCGCGGTCTGTTCGGTCAGCAATCTGTGGTACGGCATCCATGGATGTTTCGCGCGGAAGTGGCCTTCCACGCCGAGTTCGGCCCAGTCCTTCAATTCCTGCGCGATATAGTCTGACGCCGTTCTAGGCTGCAAGCCGAGCGAGTGTCCACTCAGATAAATACATTCCTCTCCCGAAGTTTTTGGAACAAGAAAACGCTCGCGGTACTCGCGCAGAGGGTCGCGCCCGTCCATCGCGGTTGCATAGTCTTCGCCGAACTCAAAAGCCGATTGAATTTTGCAGTCGGTCACTGCGGCGTCTCCAAAGGGGTGAGATCGCGATGTACCAGACGATCGGCCTGCGCCCAGTCGAGATCGTCTACGCGATTAATCGATGCACACAGCTCTGCCAGCATCCGATCCTGCACCGCGCCCCGAGCCAAAGCAACGGAATAGGGAATGCGATGAAAGGTGACCATGGCATACTTGGGCACAAACAGTTGCGGATACTTCGCCTCGAGCGCCAACTCCACTTTCTTGCGAAACAGGAACCGGGGGTCGGCAACGCGGTCTCGCATCTCGATAAAATTTTCGATCGCCATGTCCGCAATAGCGTCGGTATTCCGCTTGCGATCATTCTCGAACTCTGAACAAACTCGCGGCCAATCCGCTCCATGGCGATCGAGCAATTCAACCAGCGCAGTGCAATCTTCGAATCCGCAATTCAGGCCTTGTCCGAAGAAGGGGACGATTGCATGCGCCGCATCGCCCAACAGCAGCGCTTTTCCATCTACGTGCCATGGCGAGCATTTGATCGTAACCATGGCTCCCGTAGGATTGGAAAAATAATTCTCCGCTAATTGCGGCATTAGGGGAATGGCGTCAGGAAAGCGGGACTGAAAAAACCTTATGACTTCCTCCAGCCCGGTCAGGCTGGCGAAGCTATCCGCGCCATCAAACGGCAGAAATAGAATGCAAGCAAAAGTTCCGTCAATGTTGGGTAAAGCAATCAACATGTGATTGCCTCTCGGCCAGATATGCAGCGCATGGGTCTCAATCAGATGTTCCCCGCCAGGCCCGGCCGGAATCGTCAACTCCTTATATCCATAATCGAGATATTGCTGCGAGAAATTAAATCGGCTCAGCTTCAACATCTCCGACCGTATCGCCGAAGCCGAGCCATCGCAACCGATCACAACACCCACCTCACGAATTGACTCTTCACCTGTTTCTTCATCACGCAGTCGAATCGCACCGGTCTTCTGGTCGTACCCGGTACAGCGCTGATTGAAGTGAATGACCGCACCCTGTTCTTCCGCGGCGTTCATCAGAGCGATGTTCAACTCCCCTCGCGAAATGGAGTTGATCACTTCGCTTTCATCTTTGCCGTAAGGCTGAAAGGTAAGATCTCCCGCAACCGAATGCATCATCCGGCCCCTCATCGGAATAATAATGTTGCGCATCCTTTCCCAAAGGCCAGCTTGCTGCAAGCCGTGGATCCCGCGCGTTGAAAGCGCAAGATTAATCGACCGGCCCGCACTGACGCGTACCTGCCGCATATCTGGACGCCGTTCATAAAGTTCAACGGAAAATCCGCGCTGTATTAGCAGGATGGCGAGTAATGGGCCGTTCAATCCGGTGCCGATTAAAGTAACGCTTTTCGAGGAAGGTTGCATGGGAAGAAAGTGAATTTCAATTTCGCGAAACCATGTAATCGAACGTTAGCTTCTTATTCGGTCAGCAACGTCCTCGCCTCCCACAATTCAGGGAAGAATTTCTTGCCCAGCGTGAGTTTCAAATAAGAGGCACCCGCGCTTCCCCCGGTTCCCATGCGAATTCCGATAATGCGCTCGACGAGTTGAATGTGCCTCAGTCGCCAGCTCACTACCAATTCATCGAACTCGGTTAGGCGCTCGCACACGTCGATCCAATCGCGATGATTGTGTTCGTCTTTATAGAGTTCGTGAACCGCGCGCGCCCGCGCTTTAAATCGTTCCTCCTCTGTGGCATCCGGGCCCGGGAGCGCGAGTTTTCCCATCGCTTCCAACGCTCCGAAGAATACGTCATGCAGCGATGGTTCCTCCAGCCTGCGCTTCAGGCTCGCGTAAGCTTCAGGCGTGGGCCGGTGATAGCGCAACATTTTCTCGTCTTTCAACCCGCACAAGAATTCGATCTCACGAAATTGTTCGGACTGGAATCCGCTCGCCGGTTCTAACAAGCCGCGAAACGCAAGAAAATGCGTGGGCAGCATGGTTTCCAGAATTGTGAATTGTTCAACCAGCACTCGTGTAATCTCCGTGCATCGCCGCAGCAGGCGAGCGGCTTCGTAAACTCCGTCGCGGGATTGCGGCGCGGCTCCCGCTCTTCGAAGATTGGCCACCACGGCATCCAGGTCATGCAGCAATTCCTTGAACCACAGTTCGTAAGTCTGATGAACCAGGATGAAGAGCAATTCATCGTGGTGAACCGGGGACGACTGCGGCTGCTGCAATTCCAGCAGTTCCGGAACCCTCAGATAAGAGCTGTAAGTAAGTTGACCGGCTTGCGGAGTGATCGGAGCCGCGCCTTCCGCTGCAACACGCTTGTTATCCTCCGCTCGAACTTCAAGTCCGAGAAACTTGGCGGCATTTCCGCCCAGAAGTTTATTCTTCGAATCATGGGGGAGACTGCTTTCCCGAATCAATGAGCCCACGCGCTCTTCGCCTAAGGGAAAAGGATAATCCGAGCCTAGCATTACGCGATCAGTTCCCATTGTTTCCACCAGGAACTTCAGCGCACGTTGATCGAATACTGCCGAATCGGCGTAAAAACGGTTAACGTAATAACTCGGTGGATGTTCACACTCGCCATGCGCGACCGGATGTCGATGCCAGGCATTCTCCAACCGACCCAGCAAGAACGCAAAACTTCCACCGCCATGCGCGAAACAGATACGAAGTGTGTTCGGTAAGCGATCGAACGCCCCGCTCAAAATCATAGAAACCACAGAAAGTTGAGTCTCGGCAGGCATGCCGACGGTCCACGGCATCATGTATCTCGGCATCCGTTCTGAACCAAACATATCCCAGGGATGCACCAGCACCGCGGCGCTTTCATCCGCACAATGTTTCAGAAATGTAACGATCCCGGCATCGTCCAGATTTTTGTTTCCGACGTGATTGCCGATCTGCACCCCAAGATGTCCCGCGCGCATGCAGCGGCTGAGTTCCTCGCATGAGGCGTCGATGTCCTGCAGCGGAACTTGGCACAATGATTTGAGCCTGCCTTTGCCGTTGCTACAAAGTTCAAGCGCCGCGTCATTGAATATTTGTGCACAATCGAGAGCGTGTTGGACTGGCCGCTCATATGCGAACAATACCGGCGTAGCGGAAATCACCTGCAGGTCCACGCCGTCGCGATCCATCTCACGCAGGCGAACCGCGGGATCCCAACACGCCGAATCAATGTGGCGGAAAAATTTATCGCCCACCATAATGTCCGCGTTCCCTGGCTCGGTGTGCTTAATCCAAGGCCAGTTCGAAGTGCCGAAACGTGCCGCCAGATCAGGCCATGAGCGCGGAAAGAAATGATTGTGAATATCGATGACTGGCATCATTTGCCCGGATGAATCGTTCCACAGTGCCGGCATTTGCGCCGGCTTTCGTCCGAATAAAACCTTTCAAATACGGGTGGCAAGTCTTTTACGATGCTTTTCAGCTGCACTTCCGCGCGATAGACCAACTGGTGGCAGTTTGGGCAATACCATTCAAAAGCATCGAGAGAGCCTTCGGGACGTGGCACTTCAACCACGACTCCAATCGTCTCGGCGGGTCGCTGAGGAGAATGTCGCATGTGCTTGGGCAATAAAAATATTTCTCCTTCTTTAATCGGAATTTCCAGCGGCGGCTTGCCCGGCGCCTCAATAATGCGAAGGGAAATATTTCCTTTGAGCTGGTAGAAAAATTCTTCCGTGGGATCGTCGTGATAATCCCGGCGCTGATTCGGTCCGCCGACCACGGTCACCATCATCTCGCCGTCTTCCCACACCTGCGCGTTGCCCACGGGCGGCTTGAGCTTATCTTTATTTTCTTCGATCCAGGCCTGAAAGTTGAAAGCCTTAAGATCCTTGATGGACGCCATCGTCTCTCCTATCGCAGCGGTCTGTAGGCCCGTGCCGTGATCTCGATCAGCAAATGCGGATGCGGCAACTGATGTACCGCCACCGTGGTTCTCGCCGGACCATCGTATCCGAAAAATTCCCCGTACACTTCGTTGTAGCCGGCAAAATCGTTCATGTTCACAAGATAAGAAGTGATCTCAATCACGTCGTTCAATCCCGCTCCGGCGGCCTGCAAAATGTCGCGGATGTTTTCAATTACCGCGCGGGTTTGTACGCGGATGTCGAGGCGCGCTTTGCCCAGCGCATCGACGTCAGCTCCGGCAATCGAATCGTCGGCACGACGCGAACTTGTTCCAGATACAAACAAAATGTCGCCGCCCCGCTTCACGTGCGGATACTTGCCGCGCGGCGTGGCCTTACCCTCGACAACTTTGCTTTCCGTTGCGTTCATCTTCTTGATTCCCAAAGTCGTGATTCCGTTCGAACCTCACGCTCACAGCCGGATGCAGATGTTATTCAGCTCAGAATAAAAGTTCAACGAATGCATTCCCCCCTCGCGGCCTATCCCAGAAAGTCCCGCGCCACCAAACGGTGTGCGCAGATCACGCAAGAACCAGCAGTTGACCCACGTGATGCCCACGTTCATGTGCTGCGCTACCCGATGCCCGCGCTTCAAGTTCGTAGTCCAGATCGAGGCTGCAAGGCCATACTTAGTGTCGTTGGCCATCGCAACGGCTTCCTCTTCCGAATCAAAGGGAGCGATGTGGCACACCGGACCGAAGATTTCTTCTTTGATGCATCGGGCCGACTCGGGCAATCCAGTATAGATTGTCGGCTGAACATAGAATCCGTGATCCCGACCATCGCCAAACATGGGAACTCCGCCACCAGCGATCAGCGTCGCCCCTTCTGCTTGCGCCAATCGATAGTAAGACAGCACCTTCTCCCGATGCTGCGCGGAAATCAGCGGACCCAAATCTGTTGCCGCATCGCTGGGCCATCCCGGATGCAGGCCTTCCGCTTTTTGTTTCAGAGCATTCACGAACGCACTAAAGATTGCACGTTCTACATAAACCCGCTCCGCGCACAAACATACTTGCCCAGTATTCAAAAACACCGCATCGGCGATTCCGTTTACAGCCTCTTCAAAATTGCAGTCGGCAAATACGATCGCCGCGTTCTTTCCCCCGAGTTCAAACGACACCGGTTTCACAGTCGACGCCACGGACTTCATAATCGCTGCGCCGGTCCTGGACTCGCCGGTGAAGGTCACCGCATTTACATCCGCATGTTGCGTCAACAATTCTCCCGCTGACCCAGGCCCGAACCCGTGCACTACGTTGTAAACGCCGCTGGGAATTCCCGCATCCTGCATCGCCTCGGCAAGAAGCGTGGCGGTTGCCGGCGTTTCTTCCGAAGGCTTCACCACCACAGCATTCCCGCACGCAAGCGCGGGAGCAACTTTCCACGTAAGTAAAAGCAGTGGCAGATTCCACGGAGTGATTACTCCGATCACGCCCAGAGGTTTTCGCACGGCATAGTTGAGCGCATTGGTTCCGTCAGGAGTCTCTGTCTGAAACGCTTCCACGCCAGACATCTTCACCATGTCAGCGAAGACGCGGAAGTTTGCCGCCGCGCGAGGAACGTCGAGCTTCGATGCCAGCGCAACCGGCTTGCCGGTATCCGCAACTTCCGCCTGCACGAAAGAGTCGAAGCGCTTCTCAATGGCATCCGCAATTTTGTGCAAACGCGCCGCGCGCTCCCGAATGCCGATTCTTCCCCATTCGCCGCGCAGCGCTGCTTGAGCCGCGCCCACAGCCTCATCCACCTGAGACGCACCGGCCTCTGCAACCTGTGCGATCACCGTTCCGTCGGCGGGATTGACGTCCGCAAACTCGCGTACTCCGGACACGAAACGGCCATCAATGTAGTTCTGGATTAATTTCACGAAATCCTCAGGCGGGACTCGGCAATCCTAGCAGGGCTGCCGGAGCGGAGGCAATCGAAGGTTAGCGGGAAGCCGATTCACGACCGGCCAAATAACGTTGCAACGCATCGTGCCAGGACGGCATTTCAATTCCTAAGTTGTTAAGACTAGCCGGAGACAAAACCGAATACGCAGGCCGTGGCGCGGGGCGCGCCATTTGCTCGCTGCTTACCGGCCGCACATCTGTATTCAGCCCCGCGCTCCGGACAATTTCTTGAGCGAACTCAAACCAGGTACAGTTGCCTGCATTGTTTACATGCACAATGCCTTCCGCGTTTTTGCGGCACAACTGAATGATCGCTCGCGCCAGATCGACCGTGTGTGTAGGACAACCGCGCTGATCGTTGACTACATCAAGTGCCGGCCGGCTCGCCGCCAGTTTTAAAATAGTATCCGGAAAACATTTTCCGCCCGCCCCAAATAACCACGACGTCCTGGCGATGCAGCACTCCGGCATCAACTCAAGTAGTTTCACTTCAGCTTCTGCTTTGGTTCTTCCGTAAACGCTCTGCGGATTTCGGGCATCGCCGGTCTCATACGGAGTCGACTTCTTTCCATCGAATACATAGTCCGAGCTAAGAAACAGCAGCCGCGCCCCGATCATTTTAGCCGCCGCCGCAATGTTCACCGCGCCATCGCGATTCACGGCGAACGCCAGGTCGGGGTTGCTCTCGCAGCCATCTACATCGGTGTAAGCAGCCGATAAAACGATCCACTCCGGAAGCTTTTCCCGTAACACCTGTTCGACCTGCTTCGCATTGCGGATGTCCGCATCGCGCGATGTGAGGCCGGTGATTTCGTCTCCGGCCCACTCCTGCATGAGGGCCTTGCCCAGCAATCCGGACGCGCCAAAAATGATGCCTCGCATGGATTTAATCGAAACACTCGGCGTCGCGGAATGCCACGCCCCGCTGGTCTTTCGCCGAGACGATGGGCTCGCCTTCGAATTCCCAATCGATCTTTAACTCCGGGTCGTTCCAGGCCAGCGTGCGTTCGTGCTCCGGAGCGTAAAAATCAGTTGCCTTGTACAGGACGTGCGCTTTTTCCGAGAGCACGCAGAAGCCGTGAGCGAATCCCGTCGGAATCCATAACATGCGCTTGTTGTCGCCGGAGAGTCGCACTGCTTCCCATTTCCCAAACGTTGGGGACCTCCGCCGCATGTCGACCGCAACATCCAGAATTTCTCCCACAGCCACGCGCACTAACTTTCCCTGCGCATGCTTCAGCTGATAATGCAGCCCGCGTAGAACATTGCGCGATGAGCAGGAATGATTGTCCTGAACGAAATTCTGCGCAATGCCCACATCGGACATCCCTCGCTCGTTATAGCTCTCAAAAAAAAAGCCCCGCTCGTCGCCAAAGACGCGGGGTTCAAGGATAAATACTTCGGGCAGCGACGTCGAAATCTTTTTGATGGCATTCATTGGAAAAGCGCGCGGCCAGAATCTGCTCTATCAGAATACCTTCTCCCGCAGCATTTGCAGCAGGTAGACTCCGTAGCCATTGTTCTTCATCGAGTTGCCAGTTTTCTCAACTTGCTCAGCCGTAATGTAGCCGGAGCGGAAAGCGATCTCTTCCGGGCAGGCAACCATCAATCCCTGCCGTTTCTCAATCGCTTGAATATAGAGCGCCGCGTCCATCAGGGATTCATGCGTGCCGGTATCCAGCCAGGCCATACCGCGGCCCATCACTACGACATCGAGCTGGCCGCGTTCCAGATAAATTTTATTTACGTCGGTAATTTCCAGTTCACCGCGAGCGCTCGGCTTAAGCGTCTTCGCGATCTTCACTACCTGATCATCGTAAAAATAAAGCCCGGTCACGGCATAGCGCGACTTCGGCTGCCTGGGTTTTTCTTCAATGCTGAGGGCGCGTCCGGAACCATCGAATTGCACCACCCCATATCGTTCGGGATCGCCTACCGGATACGCGAAGACGCGCGCACCTGATTTCTTGCCGGCGGCTTCCCGCAGGTCCTTCGCCAGGTCATGGCCGTAAAAAATGTTATCGCCCAACACCAAGGCGCATGGATTCTCGCCCAGGAAACTCTCGCCTACCAGAAATGCCTGGGCGATTCCCTCCGGTTTGGGCTGCACTTTATAGTGCAACTGGATTCCAAACTGGCTTCCGTCTCCCAGCAGCGCTTCGAACTTCTGCACGTCTTCCGGAGTCGTAATAAGAAGGATGTCGCGAATCCCCGCCAGCATTAAAGTGCACAGCGGGTAATAAATCATCGGCTTGTTGTAAACCGGAAGCAGGCTCTTGCCCATGGCGTGAGTGACGGGATAGAGGCGTGTTCCCGATCCGCCTGCCAGGATAATTCCCTTGTAGTCGGTGTTCGTCGAAAGCTGCGTCATGAGGGCTCGTTTTTCTGTCGCTCAGGAATATTGCTTCGCGATCCACTCTCGATAACTCCCGCTGGTCACTTCCCGAGTCCACTCTTCATTCTCCAGATACCATCGCACTGTTTTGCCAATCCCACTCTCGAAAGTTTCCAGTGGGCGCCAGCCAAGTTCCCGCTCAATTTTAGTTGCATCCATGGCGTAGCGCCGGTCGTGGCCGGGACGATCCTTTACAAACGTGATCAGCTCACGGCGCGAAGCTTCACCGCGTCCTGCGATCTCATCCACAAGGTCGCAGATTGTTTCCACAATGTCGATGTTGCGCTTCTCGTTCCATCCGCCGACGTTATAAGTTTCGCCTACTTGTCCGCGCTTCAGCACTGTCGCAATCGCTTCACAGTGATCTTCCACGTAAAGCCAGTCGCGGACGTTTTTGCCGTCGCCATAAACTGGAAGCGGCTTTCCAGCCTTGGCATTCAAAATCACAAGGGGAATTAATTTCTCCGGAAACTGAAAGCGGCCGTAATTGTTCGAGCAGTTCGTCGTGAGCGTCGGCAGTCCGTACGTGTGAAAATAGGCCCGCACAAAATGGTCCGAGGCCGCTTTCGACGCCGCGTAAGGACTGTTTGGAGCATAAGGAGTTGTTTCCGAAAATGCCGGAGCCTCAGACGCGAGCGAACCGTACACTTCGTCCGTAGAGACGTGCAGAAAGCGAAAATCCTTTTTTTCTTTCTCGCCTAGACTTCCCCAATAGGTTCGGGTTTCTTCCAGAAGCGCAAAAGTCCCATCGACATTGGTACGAAGAAAATCGTCGGGTCCTGAAATCGAACGATCCACATGGCTCTCGGCGGCAAAATGCACAATCGCCTTTGGATTGCGGCGTGTCAGTAAACTTCTCACCAGTCCGCGGTCCCCGATATCCCCATGCACAAACTCATACCGCGGATCGCCAGCGATGGACTTCAGGTTGCCCAAATTTCCCGCGTAGGTAAGTTTGTCCAGATTGACGATGGAATCTGCACCACGGGAAATTTGTTGCAGGATGAAGTTCGATCCTATAAAGCCTGCTCCGCCTGTAACCAGGACCGTGTTTTCCATGAGTTGTTTCTTGAGATCGCTGTGAACTTTTAATTGTAAACAAAAAGGACGGGATTCACCCCGTCCTCTTGTTGGTTCAATCGGGTTCAATGAAGTTCAGCGTCGCGCAGTGGAGCGCGGAACCTTGCTCCTGGTTAACCGGTTCTTCGTTCGGAACGAGTTTCCGGCAGCGTTGCTCGGCCGCTTAACTTCTTGACCGTGCTGCCCCCAACATCGCGGCCCATCATCTGGAAGTACGCTTTCTCAATCTCCGAAGCAATCGTGGACCATTGATATTGTTCGTGGATGCGGCGCCTTGCGGCGTCTCCCGCAGCCTGCCGAACGGCCGGATTCGCGATCAAAAATCGCAGTCTTTCGGCCAAGTCGGCGCTGTCCCCGCAGCGGAAGGTGAATCCAGTGTCCTCAATGGCTTCCCGATTTTCCGCAACGTCGCTACTCAGCACACAGAGACCCGCGCCCATGGCATCCAGCAACGCCAGCGACAAACCTTCCAGATCGGAAGGCAGGACGAACACCATCGCATTCGTCAACAATTCATCCAGAACGTTTCCTGAAACCCAGTTCAACATTACGATTTTTTCGCTGGCATGGCTTCGCAGCCGCAGCGAATATTCGTCGCAGTAACTCGACGCCCCCGCCATCACTAGCTTCACGTCAGTTTCGATCTGCTCAAACGCCTCAACCAGTACATGGCATCCCTTTTCCGGTGAAAATCTTCCAAGAAATAAAATGTACCGCTCCGGTTCCAGCCCCCATTCAAGAAGTTTTTGCGGCTCACGACGCGTACGCAGTATTCCGCCATTTGGGACATAAAGAGTTTCCGCGCCGTACGTTGCTTTGTAATATTCCCGCAACGTTTTGGATACCACCATTGTCTGTGTCGGGAACTTCACTGCCGCCTGCTCTCCCAGTCGTAGAACAGATGAGGCGATCTTGCCCCACTTCTTTCTTTGCCAGTCGAGCCCTTGCACCGTAACCACGGTTTTCTTCCCAAAGAGCCGCGGAATAAACGAAAACAGCGCCGGGCCCAGCGCATGGTAGTGCACCACATCACAGGGTTGCGTCAGAACATGCAGTGTGCTGAGAAACGTGTGCAGTAAGGTTTCAAGATGCTTGGAGCGGATGGTGGGCAGCCGTACCACCTGCATTCCGTTGTGTTGTTTTCGAGGAGGAGTGAAATAAGTACGGCAATACACCGTGACTTCATGTCCTAATCCGGCGAGTCGCTTTCCGACCTCTTCGTAATAGCTCTCAATGCCGCTGTACTTTGAGACTACTCCCCGACCTCCGATGAACGCGATACGCAGCCTTTTCACCGGCAAGATAGCCGCAGGAGCGATGGCCTGCTCCCGCGATGCCATCCTTGTCGCGATGCTCTGCAAGGGAACGAAGTTAGCTCTCGTCGTTTCTGACTTCGCGGGCCGCGCGCCGCCTTTAGAGAGTTCGGTCGAGCAAAGTTTAAGTTGCCAAAGCAGTCTCGACTCCTTCGTTCGGCTGATCAAGCCCTCGTAAATTCCCATCAATGCCTCGTAATGCGCTTCTGGCGTGTGGTCTTGCTGCACCAGTTTTTGGCCCGCCCGCCCCATTTGTTCTGCAAGGCCAGGTTGTGAGACGAGAAACTGAATCGCGGCTGCCAGTTCGTCAACGTCACCCGTTTTGTACAGAAGCCCTGTCTCGCCCGCATGCACCAGTTCTCGTCGCGATCCCAAGTCGGTTGCCACCACGGCGCGCCCCTGCGCATACGATTCCAGAATTGTTTTGCCTAGGGTCTCGTAAGCGTGGGACGGAAGCACGGTAAAGCGCGATTCGGCAATTGCCTGCTGCAACTCCGGCTCTGCCATGTGCCCGGCAAATTCCACATTGGTCAGCCTCAATTCCTCCGCCAAGCGATGTAGCCTTGCACGTTCTGGACCGTCGCCAGCAATCATCAAACGTAAGTGCGGCAGCCGATGCATCGCGCGAATTAAGTCATCCACGCCTTTTTCCGGCGACAAGCGTCCGAAGTACAACAAAGGAGCGCTCTCCCTATAACTCGGACTAGCTTCCTTCGCCGTTTGAAAGTGTGGCAGCACGTGGAACTTCTCTGCCTCCCACCCATGCTCAACGAACTTCTCGCGAACGAACTGGCTGGGCGCGAGAAAGCAATCCACGCATCGCCGGTATGTTCCCAGCCATTTATGAACGTACGCCTCCGCCACCAGCGTCATTCTGGCGCTCCACCCGGGGTAGCATTTTTCTTTCAGAGCGTGCCAGAATTTTCCGCCTTTACACGCCTCGCAGGCCTCTCCGCGTAGCACCAGGTTGTAGCTGGGGCAAACTACCTTGAAGTCGTTCAAGTGATAGACGACGGGGATTCTCTGCTTCTTCAATTCCCACAAAATGGACGGCGAAAGATGGTGATAAATGTTTCGCACATGCGCCACGTCGGGGCGGAAATCGGCAATCATCGCACGCATGCTACGCCGCGCCTGCGGTGAATAAATCGCGTGTCCAGCCAGCCGAATCTTTTGCATAAAACTTGCCGGCTGTTTGAAATCGACGTGCGGCACAAAGTGACGATCATACGGAGTGGGCTTTCCCCGATCGTCGGCCATCGAAAACAGCGCGACCTCATGCCCTTTCGATCGCAGCAAGTTCATCGCCGCAAACAAGTAGGCTTCGGTGCCACTAAAGGGAAAGTTGTATTTGTTGCAAAACAGGATCCTCACTGGCGACACTCCTATCTTTATCCTCGGTATCTCGATCCGCGATCCGTCTCAAGAACTGGTGACTGAAGTGGTGCAGGTTCTTTTCGCGGTTGAAATTGTGAGTCACTTGAACCCGTGCCGCGTGGCGGATCCAGTCCAACCGGTTCACGGCACGGTATTTTTCCCGGAATAACGTTTCGTGGAGAAACAGGATCCTGGCAACAAAGTCCTCGACGACGCCCGGCATGTAGAGAAATCCGGTTTTACCGGCAATCACAAGCTCCGGGATGCCAGTAATCGCCGGTGCCAGCACGAGTCGTCCACGCGCCATCGCCTCCATTAGGACCAGCGGAATCCCTTCGCTGCGGCTGGTGAGGACGACCACATCCGCCCGCCGGTAGTGCGCATCCATCTCCTCCCTCGGCACGTGTCCCAGCATCGTGATGTGATTTTGCAGCTGGTTTTTTCTTATCAACTCCTCCAACCGTAGCCGCTCCGGTCCTTCACCCGCGAACACACATCCAAAATCGAGACCACGATCGCGCAGTTTGGCACACGCTTTAATCAGGAACGCGTGGTCTTTTACCGGATGGAGGCGCCCGACGGCCAGCAGCGTGAAGTCGCGAGTAGTGTTGGCTTTCGTGCGCAAGCTTTGCGGCTCGGGAAGGTCCACTCCCAGCCGCGAGACAACGATCTTTGCGGGATCAACTTCGGGAAAATGCTGGAGAATGTAAGCGCGATTATATTCGGAAATAGTAACGCAAAATTTGCAGTTTCCCAGCTTAGTGTCGAGATAATTTCCGTGCAGCAGCAGGTCGGAGCCATGCAGAGTGACGCTGTAGCCAATCCCCAACAATCGCGCTGCCACCATGGCAATCCATGATGCGAAATAACCGTGATGCACGTGTATGTGTTCGACGCCCCGATTTTGTAGTCGTAGCGCATAGTAAGCTCCCAACCAGGTATGAAGCAGAGCCTTGAAACGGCATAGAGGCGTTTCGTGTCCGCCGAAAATCACACGCCGCAGTAAGCCGCTAATCCGTCTTAGACTGCGAAACGCCAGACCGATTGCCTGTAAAAGAGTCCACGCTCGCAGGGGCTGCAAGCAAAGAATTTCTGGGTCCGGAAGATCGCCCGACTGCCTTGCTATTGGGATTGGCCTTCGAACGCTCCCTGGAATGACTGGCACCTGCAACCGATTCAATTCGCGAATTTCTTCACCCACATAGGGCTCCACGGCAGATGGGAACTGATTTGCGAAATAGGCAACTTTGAACACGTTCGCGGATTGCCGGAAGTTGGATAGAGAGAATTACAAGGCGACGCTGCCGCTGAAAACTTTAAGGGAAGGGTCTGGGGCCTTCTGCCGATTCTCCAGTGCTCGCCGTCGCTGTGCTGCGAGCATTCCTGCCATGGTGAACAACAATCCGTTCACAAACTGATAATTCATCACGACCACAGCGGCGTTCACCCAATACACACCCAGCAGGACGGGCCACATCGCGTGAAACTGGGAATCCAGAAAGCTTGTTTGTTCCGTGTCTGGAACCCGCCCTCGTCCTAGCCGGTATATTTCCCACATCAACCACACATACAGCGCGAAGCCCAAAAGTCCATGTTCAACCAGAATTTCAAGGTACGTATTGTGCGGGTACAATTCTTTTTCTTTATAACCGCTCACATGCCGGGCCAATTCCGATGGCATTTGGTTCACACCCCATCCGGCCAGTGGTTTCTCAAGAAACATCTCCCAGCCGCCCGTGTAAACCGCTTTGCGAAAATCCACCGGCCCCGATTCCTCCAAACGATCCGCCAGAGCTCGTCGCTGGTCATCAAAACTTGAAACAATAAGGGCTCCCAAAGCTCCGACGATCATCACTCCAATACAGATCAGGCGCAGTTCGCGGCTGCGTGAGCGAAAAATCAAAACTCCAATGCTGACCGCGAAAGCGAGCCAGACCGCGCGTGTCATCGTCGCCAGGATCGCCACGGGCAGGGAAGTGAGCAATATTGCTGCCTTCAATCCGCGCATCCTGCCTCGCAGAAAAGCGTGCAATGCGAGTATGCCGAGCAGGTTCAAAGAAACGCCGTTTGCCACGGCCTGCAACAACGGGCCGCGCGCCCTATCCGCGTGATAACCCAAGCTCTCATCGAGGATGAAACGCGGAAAGATCAATGATTTCGCGCCCACCAGAAAAGCGATGGATGTGAAGCACAAATATCCCAGCACGGCTAGCGCGAAGAGTTCGAACCAGCGCAGCGAACCTTCGTCGGTGAAAACCCGCCCCGCTAAATGAAACAAAGCAAATGGGACAAAGAACTTCGCTGCAAGCAGGCACCAGGTTTCGTTGTCGAAGGGTTGCCCAATTACACTTGCAACCGCCAAAACCGCGAGTCCGATCATTGGCCACGTTGCCCGCTCCATCACCAGCCACCGCTGCCGTTTTGCGATGACTCGCCCGGTCACTCCTATCACGAGCAATCCGAATGCAACGCGATCGATCTCGTAAAAGGGAACGTCTGGATGGCGAAGCAGCATGGCCGTCAGCGCTCCCAGAAACAGCAGAACCGGCGCTGTCATCATCGCCTGTAGCGGACGCAACCCAAGCTCCAGCCCTCGCCACGCCGCAGTAGGGATCCACGCATTCCGCGTCGCGATGCGCGCAGGCGCTATCGACACAACTTATTCTCCGCTCCCACGACAAACCGCCCCAACTGTTTTGAGGAGAATTCTCCAGTCCATCCCGAGGCTCCAGTGGTGAATGTATTCGATATCCAGGTTCACTCCAGCTTCAAACGATGGCTCCCGCCGCGCGCTGACCTGCCACAGGCCAGTCATCCCGGGCGTTACATCCAGCCGTGAGAGGTGCTCGATGGCGTAGCCCGAAAAATCTTCCAGCGGATGCGGTCGCGGTCCCACCAGACTCATCTCTCCCGTCAACACGTTCCACAATTGCGGGAGTTCGTCCATGCTGAAGCGGCGAAGGAAGTGTCCCACCTTCGTGATTCGCGGGTCATCCGTGATTTTGAAGATCGGACCCGCCCTTTGATTTTGTTCGCGCAAACTTGCCTTCAAACGGTCCGCTCCGCGCACCATCGTGCGGAACTTGTAGCATCGAAATGGCCGTCCCTTCCGGCCTGCTCTTAATGCCGCATAGATAAGAGGACCCCGAGAATCGATCTTGATCGCGGCGGCTAGAAGAACGAGGAGCGGTGCCAATAGGATCAGAGCCAGCGTAGCGATAACCACATCCAGCACCCGTTTCAGAAAGAGCCCGACTACAGGTAGGCGCTCTTCATGCAGGGAAATGAGCGAAATATCCCCGATCCATTCTGTCTCTCGCATCGGCTCACAACCAAAAAGATCAGGGGCCATTTTTACATCGAGATGCAGTTTTCGCGCGGCACGAACCACCCGCAGAGCCAAGTCTCGGTCGTGAGGCCCCGCCAAAATTACCTCGTCAACAAATCTGGCGCGGGCCAATTCCGCCAGGTCGCTGGTTCGCCCCATCACGCCATTGCCGGCAGATTTCCTGTCATCTAAAAAGCCTGAGACCGATCGGCCCAGTTCGGGATGCTGCTCTAGATAATTTGCCAGCCTGTGTCCAAGTCCTCCAGCTCCAACAATCAAAACGTTCCGCATCCCGCGGGCAGTCGTTCTACCGCTCTGACGTCCCTTACGCTCGGCCAGCCGGGAAGCCAGGCAGGCACCAGAGCGCAAAACGCCGGCGATCCATGCCCAAGTCATTTGCAGCCAGGTCCGCTTCTCATACGTGCTCGCCGGCGCGGAAGGTAAGGGAACAGCTTTTCGTCCATTTTTCCCTCTTGCGTCCGGGAGGAAACCTATTGCCCCTTGGAACCAGCCTGCTCCATATCCTAATGTCTCCCGCTGAGGTTTTTTGCGCACGCCTCCGGGATCTGCTCCCGGGATTAAACGCGCAGCCCATTCGGTTCCCTGGGTTCTATGTTGCCTGGGATTTAATGAAGGAGAAGCCACTCAGATTATTTCCAACTCGTAACCCTGAATCTCAATCGCCAGCGAGCGCTGCAGCGACTCAATCGAGATCAACAACTTGCCTTCGGCATGTTTCACGACCAGCCCTTCGAGGCCTTGGAGGGAGCCGCCGCGGATACGAACGCGCTGTCCGGCGCGCACAAACGCATGCATGGAAAAATTTCCCTTTTTTTCCAGTAACAATTGCAGGTCTTCAATTTGTTTGGGGGGAACAGGTGCGACGATTCCCCCAAAAGCCACGAATCCGATCAGCCCAGCGGTTTGCAGCACCGCCCGCCGGGCATCGTGGGACCGGTCGATTTGCACGAACTCGTATCCCGGGAACAGCGGAATCGTCAGTTCTTTCCGCCGGTCGCTCCATGTGTGTTGTTCGGTGAGCAAGGGAAGGTAAACCTGACAGTGTTTTTGCATCAACTGGGTAGCGACGCGTTTTTCGAATCGGTATCTGGTCTGCACCGCAAACCACTGCTTGCTGAACTGTGCCGACACCGGTTGCTCGTTCCCCGGAGGCCGAAGAGCAACCTTCACGTCCCGAACTCCATAGCTACCGCTCATTCAGTCCCACTGCCATTTTTGCTTTGTTTTGCACAGCTTTCTAACTGTGTGACCAATTCGGGGGAAACTTTGTGTGAACTTTATTTCTAAAGTCGGCGGTAAATTCGCTCGGGTACCGGAAATCTTCTTTCGGTCAGCACAATTCCGAGGATCCGTGATTGTGCCCCCAGCGATTCCTTGATCTTGCGCGCCGCAGCCTTGCGAGTGGTATGAGCTTCTAGGACGAGAATGACTCCGTCGGCCAGTTGCCCCAGCATTGCCGCTTCGCTCGACACTCCGGCCGCTGGCGCTTGAATGACAGCATATTCAAACTCGTTCCGCAGGTCAGCCAGGCAGGATAGCCAATAATGCGCCGTACCCACTCCCTCGGTGCCCTCACCCAAGCCGAAGCCCGGAACGCGCCACACGTTGCCAGACAGCTGCTTCGACCGGCTCTTGATTCGAGGGTCGAGGGAAAAACGGACATTCTTCCGACCGGCGCTCTGGTGTTCGCGGCGTACGATTGCAACATGTGCCCGAGTTTCCAGCGCCAATGCTTTCCCAACCCGCTCGCAAATCCCGGCCACATCCGTGTTGGCCTCAACCGCCGTAAAGACTACTTGCTTCATGCCGGCAGAATCGTTCCCGAAGAACACTTGCCTCACTAAGCCTCGAATCTGTTGGCGCGCGAACTCTTCTGGATTCCACCCATTCTCCTTTGGAATGAAGCCCGTCCGAGACGCTACTTCTTCTCGCTCCAGGGATGTCAACCGCCCGGATCGGTGCAGCACGTTTGCATGCGCGTTCATTTCGTCTCCTTAGGCGGAAAGCCGCCGGTTCGTTCCTTTTGGAAGCGACGCCAGTACCGGTATTTCCAGACACTCCAACGCCTCTTCTGGAGTTCGCATCGCCGGGTCCAGGTAATCCGCCACGAACGCCGCTCCCGTTCCTGCTGTCAGGGCGACTATGCAGCCCACCAGCACGACTGCCCCGGCAGGCCACACCGGCAACGCGGGCACAACCGGCGACTCGGCAATCGCCACGTTTACGATGCCGCCCTCATCCAACGCATCGCCCATGCGGGCTTCCTCGCGTTTCTTCACATAAAGAAGATAGTTATCCTGAGCCGCTTTCTCGCTGCTGGAAAGGTCATCCTGGATAATGGCGTTCTCGCCCAACTGTCGGGCTAGACGTCGATCGCCGCCCAGGTGCGCGCTCATGACTTTTTTCCGCGCTTCCATTCCCCTCATTTCCACCTGTGCCTTTTGCAGTTCTGCCTTGGCCCATTCGAAGTTCACGTCCTGATCGGTGGTTTCGTCGTGCAGAGGCGTCGATTGTTCGGTGGCGATGGCGGCTTTTGCTTGAACAATCTGCTCCTCGACCTCCTGTACCAGGCGATGCGTTGGTTCAAACTTGGTCAGCAGTTGAGTTTTCTTCAACTCCAGGTCCAGAAGCGTTGCCTTGAGCGCCCGCAGCAGTTCCGCATTATCGACGGAGCGAACCTGCGTCACGCTCCGTTCCGGGAGTTTCAACAGCCGGGTCTCAAGTTCCACAATGCGCCGCACTGTATCCGACAGCGTCACCTGAATTTGCTGGTAACCGGCCTCTTCATCGTCCAAGCGGTGCAATACTAAATCTCGCTGTTGACCCGCCATCACCACTCCATGCTTTCTCGTGAAATCGACGAGCTTCTTTTTAGCGTCTTCCAATTGCCTTCGTGATTCTCCAGTCTGTTGATCGAAAAAATTAAGTTGTCCCGTGGGCCGGTGGACCTCCGTGTGCTTCTCCAGATAAATGGTGGCTAGCGATTGCAGTACTCGGGCAGCTATCTGCGGATCGTGCGCTTCATATATGACCGCTATGAGATTCGTCTTCTTGATGGCCTGCACATCCAGTCGAGCCGCGAGTTTTTTCGTAGCCCGCTCCACTTGTGCCGCCCGCTCTGCGTGAGGCCGGAGCCATCGCAGCCAGTCATGCGCTTCCAGATCGTTCGCTTCGACTACATGCCTTAACACGTCGTCATCCTTCAGCAGTTCTACTTCGGAATTCAGTTCTTCTTCGGTCACTTCAACGCGCGAAAAATCAGGGGGGGCATTGGGCTGCGCCGTGACCGGAGGATCGGCTCTTCCCCGCCGCACCAACACCCGCACTTGCGACCGGTAAGTTGCTCCGGCGAATGCATATAACAAGGCCAAAATCAAAATTCCACCCGCGACTCCCAGGAAGATCGTTCTCTGCCGGAAGAGGATGATCGCCATTTCCCGCAGGGTTGGCGATGCCGACTCTTCGGTTTTGAGCGTTAGATTTTGGCCGGTCATTTGGATCGTCGTGCCTAATCAGCTAAAACTGCGTGGGACTCACGTACATGCTTAACTCAGGTTTGCTTAGAAATTTTTCGATCTTCGAGATCGAATTCTGCGGCACAAATACCAGGTCGCCGGGACGAAGCTGGGGGGCTTCGCCGAGGTCCTTTTCCTTCAACATTTTCTTCAGGTCAAAAACGTGCGCCTCAATCAGGTCGTCGTTCCCATGGCGGAACAAAAGCACTTGGGAATGCTTGGCTTCGTGGGTGAATCCTCCGGCGATCTCAATCGCTTCCATAAGGCTCGTTTCGGTGCGCAGTTCGTACTTTCCCGGCCGTCCCACTTCTCCTCCCGCGACGAAATAAGGATGTTCGAACTCTTTTAGCGCCACCGCGACCTGAGGATCGTGCAGGTAACCTGCGTAGGCGCGCACGACAGCCAGCCGGAACTCCTCGAGTGTCAATCCGCGAGCTTGTGTAGTCCCCGCATCTTTTAATGCGACGTTGCCGTCCGGCTGCACCGTGAGAAGCTGGTCAAACTCCGGCGATAACGTGAAACTTAGCGCCACAACGTCGCTATGGTTCAGCCGGTAAAGCGGACGGCGATTCCCTCCGAGCCGAGGGTTTCCCGTGCCGTCCGCTTGTCCGGCTTTTGCGGCCGCCACTCCCGTGCTTCCCGTTTCAGGCCCGGTGAGGCCGGTTTGAGAAGATTGTGGGTTTGTTCCCAGGTACCGCTCCCGAGGTTCCTCCTGGGCGGAGATGGCCACGCAAAGTTGCAAAATCAGCGCGCTAGTCACCGCAACTCTGGTCCAGTTGACTAAGTGTTTCATCGCGGGGTGCGCCCTATCTTTCTTAGTTTTTTCTATCAAGATCCGCTCGATCTCTGCGGTTCCGTGGCACCAAAGTATCTGGAGGGTGGTCTTGCGGCAAGACAAAGGAAGTGCCGTCTACCAACGTGGTCGTCGTGAACTCTTGCGCGAAATCGTGGCTACGCGGACTGCACCGCACTTTGGCGCGCATAAGTCTAGATTGAAGGAGTCCCGAGGCTCTACTCCTTCGCGTTACCCACGAAAGTAGACTTGCAGGTTTGCCGGATCACAGTTTCACGACGTAGAGCCCTCCGCGTTTGGAGCAGAACCGCCCCCTGCGCTGATTTCCTTTCCTCCCCTCTCGACATCCGAGAGTCCGCTCATGTTTTTCCACAGTACGTCATTTCGTTTTCCCGATTTGAATGTCGTCTGATAATTAAGGCAATCAAAGTGACATGTTGCCTTGAGAACTTCTGGTCGCATCCTTAAGATCAAACGCAAGCCAATGGAAATTGGAAAACTCACACGATCGCCATCCCCCGCCCCGCCGGCCATCAACGTTCTCATTGCGGATTCCAGCCGAATGCAAGCCCAGTTGCTCACCAGCGCCCTGCGTCGCAGATCAGAGTTCCGGGTTTCAATCTGTGCGGTCGACTCCGATTCCATTCTTGAGGCGGTCGCAGCCACTCCGGCCGCAGTAGTGATTCTCTCGCTGAATCGCTCGCTCAGCGTTGCCGGGCAGATGGCGGCGATGCGCCGCGTCCATCTCTCCCATCCGGCTCTGGCGAAGGTGCTTTTGGTTGAGTCTTATGATCGCGAATTGGTGGTGAACGCCTTCCGCTCCGGGGCCCGCGGCATTTTCTGCATTTCAGATACGCAATTTGGCCTGCTCTGCCGCTGTATTCAGCGGGTGGCGGATGGGCAGGTGTGGGCCAATACCGAGCAAACAACTTTTCTGCTCGATATGGTTTCAGAAGTGCCTGCGCTTCGCGTTCTTAATTCCCGGGGCCATCAGATTCTGACTCCGCGTGAAGAACAGGTCGTTGCCCTTGTCGCCGATGGGTTGAGCAACCGCCAAACCGCTGCCGAACTCAATCTCAGCGAACACACCGTTAAAAAATATCTATTCCGCATTTTCGACAAGCTCGGCGTTTCATCCCGGGTGGAACTCGTGCTTTACGCGGTGAATCACGGAGCGCCTTTAAAAGCGGAATGGCTTGCTGGCCGCGGAACAACCACATCCCAATAACCGCAATAGTGTCTCGAGACTTCCCGTTTGAAAACCCTGACCTTCGCCTGTATAAATCAGGGCAGAGCTCATCGTGCCCAATCCGCCCTCATCCGCCGAGTCCCATCGCCGCCGCCGTGGCAGCATCGTTGCCGCAGGATTATTATTGGCGGCGCTGGCTCTCGTCGTGCTCTATACCTCGCGCAGCGCATTCTTGAGTCCCCTCGCGTTGATAGTGGTCGCTGCAATCGGAGTAGCTGCATTGCTCTTGCAGCGCCGTTTACAGCCGCAGGTTTCAGGGGAATACGCCGTCAGAACGGGAAGAAGCCGGCTTTGGCTGAATGGAGTCGGGGTATTATTCGCGGGGGTCGCGGTTCTAGCGGACGCACTGCACCTTGGCGCAATGTTGCTTTCGGCCGCTGCGCTTGCCGCCGTGGTTTCTTTTGCCGCCAGCGGTTTGCTTGTCCTCAGGGCGATGCGGAAACGCACCGGTTGAAGCCCGCTTCGAGTTTCGGGCCCTTTGCAGCTCGCCCTTAACGCAGAACTTCGTCACGCTTCGAGGTCTTCACCACCAGTAAACACCCCGATTTGGAGTAACTGGGTTGGTGAACGCTCTCCGGTTGCGACAGACAAAAATCGCCTTCCGCCAGTGCCACGCCCTCTACCTGCAACTCCCCTTCAAGGACGTAAACCTCTTCCACACCCTTATGCCGGTGTGACGAATACGTCGCTCCGGCATCCATGCGGACCAGCATCGTCGTCATTTCATTCCCCGGATCGTCGTAAAGCTGCTTCACCCAAACCCCGGGTAACGGTCCGCGCTGCCACTTCATTTCGGTGGTTCGAATCACCGAGAGTCCTGCGTGCTTGAAAAGCACGGGCGACCGTTCGCTTGCCTGCGGCGTTCTCTCACTCAGTCTTCCGGCTAATCTCTCGCGCAGGGAATGCGGAGGTTCAGCCGCACTCGCACTCCCCCAAAGAACCAGCGTCTCGATACATCGCCCAATCTCGGCCTCGCAAACCGCACAACCTTCTGCGAGATGACGGTCCACTTCGGAGCGTTCGATCTCCGGCAGAGATCCCAAGGCATACAGCGCCGCGGTTTCTGCGATCTCCTCAGTCGGCCTGTGATGGGGGGGCATACTCTATTTACGCTCCACCTCTGAAGTTGGATCACTCTGGGCGCGAAATTTATCGCCCGCTGGATTCACCAACGCTTTTCTTAGAAACTCCAGTGCCAGTCGAATCCTCGATTTAACCGTTCCCAAAGGCTCGCCGATCAGCGCGCTGATTTCGGAATGAGTCAGCCCACAATAATAAGCTAACCCCAGCGCGATCCGTTGAGCCTCGGGCATGGAAGGAACCAGGGCGGCAATCTTTGCTCCCACTTGCGAAAGTTCGATTTGCTTCTGCAGGCTACCCTTGGCCGGCCCATCAAAATCGATTTCACATTCCCGGCGTTTCCTTCGCAGGATATCGATGGCCCGGTGGCGGGCCATCACCGCCAGCCATGTCCCCAGGCTTCCACGCTCGGCATGGAACAGACTGCTATTACGCCAAACTTGCAGAAAGACTTCCTGGGTCACATCTTCGGCGAGCTGCTGGTCGGCCAGAACGCTGGCCGCGAGGCCAAAGACTAGTCCAGCATACCGGTCGTAAAGCTGGGTCAGCGCATCGGTGTCGTGCGCCGCAATGCGATGGATGATGCTTTTCTCCCACTCGCTGCCTGAATTCGTGCGCTCGATTCGCGCGCGGCGCGGAACTGCAAAGGTGTCGCCTTGCCACTGAGGATTTGCCGCCATAATTTTCG
>Ga0302320_10004474_pt1 | contig 31748 bp, 25 predicted proteins | sample Bog_T0_3_FD_202130 | JGI IMG/M metagenome (GOLD analysis project Ga0302320, IMG submission 202130) | Peat permafrost microbial communities from Stordalen Mire near Abisko, Sweden - Bog_T0_3 | ecosystem: Environmental > Terrestrial > Soil > Wetlands > Peat | place: Sweden: Abisko, Stordalen Mire... | reverse complement strand
CGCTCATATGCATTCACCCTATTTCCGGGTGTCTTTTATCCATGAGTCAACGACCCTTTTCGCCTCCTCCCAGTTTGCCTCCCCGGTGTCTTTTAATTTGAGTCAACTCGCCCAAAAATTTTCGCCATGGAAAAATCTTGCGAAACGGCTGCCAGCAGGCATTGTAATGCGAAAGGATTCAGTCCGTGGACTGAAAAAGTAAAACCGCATGAATGTTAATATCATATGCCCATAGACTCAGCGCGCATTCCGGCCCATCTCATCGCCCATATCAACGTCAAGCTGGCGCTCATCGGCTGCTCGCCGGTGCCGGTGCAAGGCGACCTGGAGTTTAACGAAATTGCCGCCGCCATGGCCGCGCAGTCGCGCGAAAAAGACCGGCTGCTCGGCCAGCATCTGTGTCCCGCCGACCAGCGCATCCAGAATTTTGTCCACGATTACCTTCAGGAAATTCCCGCGCCCAAGCTGCCCGCGAGCACCTTCACCCTCGACCGCGCCGGCCTCGCCCGCGTGCTTTCCCTGCCGGTGGACCGCGACGACTTTGCCTCCGACATCATCAATTCCTACCGCGTCAAGCAGGGGGTGCTGCACAACCCGAAGAGCGACCGCCGCACCACCGCGGGCATTTTCCACGTGGTCGAGGGCGGCCTGCCGATCCCCGATGACAAACTCGGCGTGCCCAGAATCACTTTCGCCAAGATGCTGGCGCTGGCGCTGGCGCCGCCGGCCGGATTGCTGGAACTCCCTTTCACTTCCACGCAGCCGAAGCCGGCAAAATGTTTCGTCTCGCTGTTGATTCGTCCGCTGGTTTGCCCGGCCATTCCTGAATTCACTCCGCATAAAACGATGGAAGTGCGCTTTTTCGTGCCGGGCAGCCTGGTGAGCAACCTCGATTTTGTTGAGACCATCTTCGAGAACGGGGGCGACCCGTTGCTGCCGGCAAATGATGCCGCGCTGGACACCGACCATTGGACCGGCCACACCGGTTGCGTCATTCTGGCGCCCCACTTGATAAAAGTGACAAAAAAGGCCGCCGGCCTGCCACCTTTTGACCAGGCCACCGAGCGCCAGCGCCGGGACGGCATGTGCTGGAAAAAGGAGGACGAACTTTACAATGGCGGCCACGCCTTCAAGCTCACCGCCCGCGACGCAAACGGGGTCATTGTCACCATCATCGCCGATAATTATTTCGGCTATTGCAAGAAGGAGGTGAAGACTCAGCTGAGTTTTGCCGCGAATCTCTTCGGGCTGGCCGAGGAGGAACACGCCGGGGGCGCGCTCGTATTCCAGAGCTACGATCTGGGCGAAGTTTTCAACGGTGATTTGCTGGCCCGGCGCTCCAATCATTCTTTCCTGGAAATGAGCTCGCTTTTCAGCAGCCTCATGGACATAAAGGCGGAAGGCTATGCCGTGGACAAAAAATACCCGGAAATCGTCTATGTGCCGGCCTCGGCCCGGTTCGATTTGCAGGCCCAGAGGATCGGGTGGACCAATGCCGCCGGCGACCACAGCATCCAACTCTCGCCGGAAAAAACTTATGTCCGTCCGTCCGGGTACAAGGTCAAAATGGAAAAACCGCCCGGGGGGCGCCAATGGCGGCTCGTGGGCACCGTGGCCGAGGGCACGTTTTGCCACAAGCCCTGCACGGTTTCCGGCGGCGGCAAATCCGAAATCTCCAAGCCCATCACCGACGCGATCCTCACCGGCCCGGTGTTCGTCGCGGACCTGAAAGCGGATTTTGACCGCGTGAGCGAATTGATTGACCGCGATTACTCGGATCGTTTCGCGGACAAGTCGCGCGTGGATCTGCGCAAAGTGCTCTCGCCGGAACGTTCGCTGGGCTCGGTCATCAAGCTGCTCACGCCGGACGAGCATGATTACACGCCGCAGTATAATGCCTGGCTGGCCGGCGTGCCGCAGCACGTCAAGGAACTGGTCTTCGTCCTCAAGCGGGCGTACCAGCCGGAATGGCTCGGCGTCTGGCGCGATCATTTCAGCGTGGACATCATCAACGGCACGCCCGGCAACGAGCTGAAATGCGACAATCGCAAGCTGGTCACCACTTATCTTCGCGTGGGCTTCGACGCCGACGGCGCATGGCGCACGTTCGGTCTGCGCAAGGATTTTCATCCCGCGGTGAAGGTGCAGATGGAGGACGACATCACGGCCTCGGCGGTCGTGCCCGCCGCCGGCCTGGAAAACCTGCCGGAAGGCACGGACAAGCATTTGTCCCTCAAATTCGCCCAGAATTGCGAACAGCGCCTGTTTCAGCGGCCGGATGACGCGATTCATCGCGGCTATGACAAGCAGGCGGAAATTGACTTTGTGCAGCCGGAAAATTTCTTTTCCAATTACGAGCCGCTGACCCCGTCTGACGCCAGAGCCATGGTCGAGGATGCGCTCGGCTTTTACCAGTTTACCGAGCCGATGCAGAAATTCGTGCGCGAAGTCGCGGAGACCGGCGCGCCGCAGTATTACGTCTGCACCGCCAGCCCGCGCCTCGTGGACGGCAAGCCCACCAAGAATCCCCGCTACCTTCAGAAGCGCCCCGATCTCGTCCGTGCCAGCGAAACCTATCTCGCGGAAATTTCCGCGCGCCTTCGCCGCCGCGTGCCGCCGGGCCGCCCGCTGTACACGCCCGTCGCCGCCGTGCTGCCGGGCCGCCGCAATAATCCGCCCGAAACCGGCATCCGCTCGCTGGCCTGCTACAACCCGATTCACTACATGGAACTGCCGGAACTGTTCATGGAGGTGATTTGCAGCATGACCGGCAAATCGCCGTCCACCACCGGCGCCGGCTCCGAGGGCGCGCTGACCAAAGGTCCGTTCAACGCCCTGCCGCCCATCATTGACCTGAACAATGCGCTCGTGTCCTTCATGCTCACCGGCCATCCGGGCTTCGTGACCGCCGCCGGTTACGTCGGCCCGCACTTGCGCGTGGATCATGACGTGAGCCTGATCGTGCCCGAAGTCTGGTGCCGCATGACGCCGGAGGAGCGCGCTCCGAAATTCCTCATCGCCAACCTGTTTCTCGAAAAATGCCGGGACTTCGAGCACGCCGGCAAAAAGGTGCTCGCCAGCCGGCTCGGATGGCGCATCAACGCCCGGTTCGTCCACGCCTTTTTTGGCCGCGTGTTCAATCATCCCCACGCCGTCTTCACCGAGGCCATGCTCAAGCCGGAATTGCAGGATCAGGGCATTTTCGCCGACGGCATGGACAATATCCTGGCCACGCAGAAGCGCGTGGCGAAAATGTATTTCGACGATGGCAGCATCGCGCAGGCTTGTCCGCCGCTGCGGGCGCTGCTGCACGTCATGCTCCATGACCAGTACGAGGGCAAAGACCTGGATCATCCTGAAATCCGCAAATTATTCACCCGCGACCATCTGCTCGCCAGCCCGTGGTACGCCGCCCGCCTCGCCGCCAAGCAGAAAATTGACCGCAAGCTCTGGAAGCGGCACGTGGAATACCTGAACAGTTTCCTGCGCCGTCCCAACCACGTGGACGTGGCGGAGCAAATGGGCATCGCCGACCGACTGACGCGGGCGCGGAAGACGCTGGAAGAGGTGGAGTCGCCGGCCTATTTGCAGCAGCTCGCCGGCACGCTCGGGGCGGAGCCGATTGAGAACTATGCGGCCTGAATTGGCGCGCGGCGTTTACGAGGGTATTAGATTCTCCTGAAGGCCACAATGAAGATGGTCTTTGCCCAGCCTGCTAAAAAGGTGACAGCAAATTTTCCCCTGCGACACCCGTATAGAGTGGGGGACGGCTGATGGATGACATAAGATTTATTTGTTTCACGGGAATAAGTCCCGGTTTCATCCATCCACACAAATGCTTGCACCACAAAGACTTGCAACTTTTTGCCAGGGTGAGTTTCCTGCCTGGGTGAATTAATTCACCGTCGGTTAAAGTTCGTTTCAACGTCGTCCTGCGACGGACGCCCGGGGTGGCATTCCTCCTGCTCACCCCCCATTTCAGGGAGAGGCAAGAACAAAATTCAGGCAGTGAAAGTCTAGGCTAGCAATCGCGAAGCCAAGTGCAGGCTCTTCCCCAAACTTAATGACCAAAGGAGACAAACAAAACACCAAAACTGAAACCAGCCAAACTCTATGAAAAAGTCCCCACCGCGAACCAAAAGAGGTCTGGCGTCGGCCAGTGCCTGTCTGGGCATGCTGGCCACCGGCGGCCTGACGGCACACGCCCAAACCACCGACACGACGACGATCTCCGATTTGGAAAAACAAAACCAAGCCATGCAGCAACGGCTCGACACGCTGGAAGACCTGGTCAAAAAGGAGGGGCTTGTGCCCAGCGCTCCCGCCACCAACCTGGTGTCGGCCTTGGACAAGATGACCATCAGCGGCTTCGTGCAAGCTTCGTATTTTTACAATCTCGACCGTCCGGCCAACGGCCTATCCGACGGCTATTTGTGGAACACCAGGGACAACAGTTTTTCCATCAACAAGGTCAAAATCACGCTGGCCAGCCCGCCGGTTGAACCGAGCGGAGACAATTGGAACGCTGGCTACCGGGTCTCGCTCATGGCCGGCGAAGATGCGCCGATCGTGAATACCGACGCCGGTACCATCGGGTTCGATTACTTGCGAGAGGCTTATGTGGAGTTGAATGTGCCAATCGGCACCGGATTGGACATCAAGGCGGGTGAATTGATCTCGCTGCTGAACTATGAATCGGGCGATGGCGGCGCGGCCAACGAGAACTTCTCCCAGGGTTATCAATGGTATTACACCGGCAACCCTCCCGCCGCCGGGGTGCAGTTGGGTTATACGTTCACCCCCTGGCTGAGCGCCCAATTCCGGGTGGACAACGGCCTCTATTCCGGCCCCCTGGCCACGGCCACGCGCAAAGGCGTCATGGGTAGCCTCAACTTCACCATTGACAGCAAAACCTGGTTCCACGTGATTGGTTTCGGAGGAGAAGGCGCCGGCACCCTGAGCGCGGATGGCGGGTCGGTCATAGGCGGCCGCCAACTCACCGACAAGCTTGGATCGGGATTTGAATTTGACTATTTCCACTTTGACCCCGATAGCAGCGCCAGCGGAGATACTTGGTCCATCGGCGGCTGGCTCTGGTATGATTTCACTCCCAAGATCGGGCTGGCATTCCGCGGGGAGTTTCTGGATGACGTCAACGGCATGGGTCTCAACACCCGGCTGGGAGCACCCGCACCGTTTGGCGCCGGCATCTTCTCGCCCGATGCGAATGGCAATCTGGCCAGTTTCACGCTGACATTGAACCTCAAACCGACGCCTAACATCAAAATCCAGCCGGAATTCCGCTACGACACCACCTCCTACACGGGGGGATTCAATGGCGGTCATAACCAGTTCATCGTCGGCTGCGGCGCCTCCTATTTGTTCTGAACCAAAACCAACAGCATCAAACTCGACAAATATCAAGCCATGAAAAACATATTCAAACTGGCCGCGCTGGCCGCGGCAACCATCACGGCAACCACCCGCGCCCTCGCGGACGACACGGTCAAAGTCGGCGTCCTCCACTCGCTTTCCGGCACGATGGCCATCAGCGAAACGTCGCTGCGGGACGTGTTGCTGTTTGCGTTCGACCAAATCAATGATGCCGGGGGCGTCAAGGTCGGCGACAAATCCTACAAAATTGAGCCGGTCATCGTGGATGGCGCGTCGAACTGGCCGCTGTTCGCCGAAAAGGCCAAACAGCTGCTCGAGGAGGACAAGGTGGCCGTCACGTTCGGCTGCTGGACTTCCGTGAGCCGCAAGTCGGTCCTCCCGGTGTTTGAGAAGGACAACGGGATGTTGTTCTACCCGGTGCAATACGAGGGCGAGGAATTATCCAAGAATATTTTCTATACCGCCGAGGCGGTCAACCAGCAGGCCACGCCCGCCGTGGACTACCTGCTCAAGCAGGGCAAGAAAAAATTCTATCTCATCGGCACGGACTATGTGTATCCCCAGACGACCGACTTGATCCTCTACAAATATCTGTTGCTGCATGGCATACCGGCGGAAAACATCGGCGGCGGTTTCCGCAAGGACGACTCCGGCAAGGTCATTTCCGCCGGCAAGTATGTGCCCTTCGGCCACACTGACTTCCAACAGATTGTGGCGGACATCAAGCAGTTCGCGGCCAGCGGCGACGCCTGCGTCCTGAACACGATCAATGGTGATTCCAACGTGCCGTTCTTCAAGGAAATCGCCGCCGCCGGACTGACCGCCGCCGATTGTCCGGTGGTTTCGTTCAGCCTGGCCGAGGATGAATTGCGGGCGCTGCCCACGAAGGATCTGGTCGGCGAACTCGGTTGCTGGACTTACTTCATGTCCATCAATACTCCGGCCAACAAGCGCTTTTTGAAAAGCTGGGACGCCTGGCTCAAAACTCAAACTCATCCGGGGGTGGTGAAGGAAAAACGCGCCATGGACAGCCCGATGGTGCTTTCCTATGACGGCGCATATCTCTGGAAAGCGGCGGTGGAAAAAGCCGGCTCCTTCGACGTGGACAAAGTCAGCGCCACGCTGGAATCCGGCGACATCAGCTTCGACGGCCCCGGCGGCAAGATCACCATGCAGAAGAATCACCATGCCACCAAAAATGTTTATATCGGCGAAACCAAGGCGAACGGGCAATTCAAGATCCTGGAAACGTTTCCGCAGGTCTATGGCGAACCTTTCCTGCTCAAAGACCTCGATGCGAAACTAACCGCCGCCAGCAAATAGTCCCCAGCCCGGGCAGGGCAAAGGCTGCGTCCATTCAGCCTGAAACCGCAACCGCCTGGAAGCGAGACCGGGGCGGAGGCCGAGACCTCCGCCCCGGTTTGAATAAAGATGAAACGAGCTTTAAAATTTTGGCTGGCCGCCGCGGGCGCCAGCCTCTTCGTTTGGGCCGCCCAGGCCCAGAGCGAGGCCGCCGTCCGCGCCCAGCTTTCCCGCGCCATCCTGGCCGGCCCCGCGGAGCAGCCAAAGCTGGTGGGCGACCTGGGGGACACTGGCTCCAAGCTGGTTCGCGACGTGCTGATCGCGTGGACGCGCGACAACGTGTTTCTCTACGACACCAACGGCGTGAGAATTCCGGTGCTGCTGGAAGACCAGACGGATGCCGACGGCAAGGCGCGCGCCATCTCCATCGCCGACGGCAAGTTTCTCCTGGACGGCCAGAAACATGAACTTCGTTTTGGCCCGAATGATTTGACCGCCGCCGAAACGGAGGCTGCGTTGCGCGCCCTTATCCAAAGAACACTGGACACGCTGGCGCTGGCGGATCCTGATCCCGACGCCCGTGAAAACGCGGTATTGAAACTCGGCAATTCTCAGAAACAAAAAAACATTCCCATTCTACAGGCGCGCCTGGCCAAGGAAACCAATTTGACCGTCCGGCGCAACATCCAGGAGGCCATCGCCATGTTGCAACTTGGCGACCCAGACCCAAAAGTTCAGGTTGCCGCCGCGCAACAACTCGCCGCGCTCAAGTCCATCGGCAGCCTCGACATGGTGAAGTCGCTGGCCGAAAGCAAGACCGGCGCGCCGGAAGTGGTCAAGGCGGCAAAAAGCGCGGTGGCTATCATCGGCGAACACATCGCCGCCGTGAATTTTTTCGGCACCATTTTCCGCGGCCTGAGCCTCGGCTCGATTTTGCTCGTCGTGGCGCTGGGCCTGGCCATCACCTTCGGACTGATGGGCATCATCAACATGGCGCACGGCGAGATGATCGCCGTTGGCGCCTATACCACTTACGTCGTGCAGAACTTGTTTGGCGCCGGCTTCGCCTTTTCCATCAACCTGCCATTCAGCATCTTCGGCCATCCGCTGGGCTTCGGCCTGCGTCTGCCGGGCATGAATGCCTCGGGCTGGTTCTATGAGAGCTATTTTCTCTTTGCGCTGCCGCTGAGCTTTTTGATGGCGGCGTTCGCCGGCCTGGTGCTGGAGCGCTCGGCCATCCGCTTTCTCTATCGGCGTCCGCTGGAATCCCTGCTGGCCACGTGGGGGGTGTCGCTGGTGATGCAACAGTTGTTCCGCATGGTGTTCGGTGCGAATAACGTGCAAGTCAGTTCGCCGCGCTGGCTGCTGGGCCACTTCACGGTGGACGATGTGCTGCTCGGCTACAATCGCGTGTTCGTCATCGGCTTTGCGGTCTTGATTGCTTTTGGCACCTGGCTGCTGCTGACGAAGACTCCGCTGGGCCTGCTGATTCGCGCCGTGATGCAAAACCGCGACATGGCCTCCTGCATGGGCGTGCGCACCACGCGCGTGAACATGCTGACCTTTGCGTTTGGCTCCGGCCTGGCGGGACTCGCCGGCGCCTTTCTCTCGCAGATCGGGAATGTCGGTCCCAGCCTCGGCCAGAGCTATATCGTGGATAGTTTCATGACGGTGGTCGTCGGCGGAGTTGGCAGCATCGTGGGCACTGTTTGTTCCGCCGTCGGCATCGGCACCAGCGATCAGATTCTGCAACAGGTCACCGGTTCGCCGGTCACGGGCAAAATCGTGGTGCTGGTCTGCATTATCTTGTTCTTGCAATGGAAACCCGGCGGCTTGTTTTCCATCCGCAGCCGCAGCCTGGATTGAGGCTTCATGCAACGCAACGCATCGAAGCTGGAAATCTGGGGGGTGGCGGCGGCGGCCCTTTTGTTCATTGTCATATTGCCCGCCCTCAACGCGTACACGGCGGAGGGGAGCTGGCTGCACATCAGCAATTTCACCCTCACTGTTTACGGAAAATACCTGTGCTATGCCATGCTCGCCATCAGCGTGGATTTGCTCTGGGGCTACACCGGCCTGCTCAGCCTCGGCCAGGCGCTCTTCTTCACCCTCGGCGGGTATATGATGGGCATGTATCTCATGCGCATGATCGGCGACCTGGGCCAGTATCATCAGCCGATTCCCGACTTCCTGGTTTTCCTCGGCTGGAGCACGCTCCCGGCCTTCTGGAAACCTTTTGCCAGCTTTCCGTTCGCCCTGCTCATGGCCGTGCTGCTGCCCGGCATTTTGGCCGGAATTTTCGGCCACCTCGCCTTCCGCTCCCGGATTCGGGGCGTATATTTTTCCATTCTCACGCAAGCGCTGACGTACGCCGCGTGCCTGTTGTTTTTCCGCAACAGCCTCCTGCTCGGCGGCAACAACGGCTTTACCGATTTCAAGTTCATCCTCGGCCACGACCTCCGCGAACCAGCCACGCAGCGCGGCCTGTTCATCGTCTCAGGCGCCGCTTTGCTCCTGCTCTATCTGTTCTGCCAATGGCTGACGAAAACCAAGTTGGGCAAAATCCAGCGCGCCATCCGCGACAGCGAAAACCGCGTGATGTTCTCCGGCTATTCCACGGCCCATTTCAAGTGGTTCATTTTTGTGCTCGCGGCTCTCATCGCGTCCGTGGCGGGCGTGCTGTACGTGCCGCAAGTCGGCATCATTAATCCCAGCGAGATGGCCACGGACAAATCCCTTGAAGCCGTAGTGTGGGTTGCCGTCGGGGGTCGCGGCACCCTGATTGGACCGATTATCGGCGCCTTCGCCGTGAACGCGATGAAGAGCTGGGCCACCCGGGCGTATCCCGACCTCTGGCTGCTCATTTTGGGAAACATGTTCATCCTAGTGACGGTTTTCATGCCAAAGGGGATTGTCGGCCTGCCGGCGCAACTGCGCGGCGCATATCAAAAACTCATCGCCAAAAAGAATCATGTGGCACCGGCTCCGGTGGCGCCCGATGAAGGCGATGCCATCCAGCCGGCAAAATCCAAATGACCTCGGCCCCCAAACAATTCGTGTTGCTGCTCGAAGGCGTCAACAAAACCTTCGACGGGTTCAAGGCGATTTCCGATTTGAACTTTTACATGGACGAGGGTGAGTTGCGCACAATCATTGGCCCGAATGGCGCGGGCAAGAGCACTATGCTGGACATCATAACCGGCCGCACCCGGCCCGACACTGGCAAGGTGGAATTCGGACGGAACACGGATTTGACGGCGCTGAACATACCGGAGATCAACCGCCTCGGCATCGGCCGGAAATTTCAAACCCCGTCGGTTTATATCCACCACACCGTTTTTGAAAACCTGCTGCTGTCGCTCAAGGGACCGCGCGGCGTGTTGGTCTCTCTGTTTTCCCGCACCACTTCCGAACAGCGCGACCGCATCGCCGCGGTGCTGAAAACGATCGGGCTGAACGCGAAGGCGGAAGCGCCCGCCGGATCGCTGTCGCACGGCCAAAAGCAATGGCTGGAAATCGGGATGCTGCTCGCGCAAGACCCCAGGCTGTTGCTGGTGGACGAACCCGCCGCCGGCATGACGGACGAGGAAACCCACAAAACCGGCGAGCTGCTGTTGAGCCTCGAAGGCAAACACAGCATCATCGTCATTGAACATGACATGACGTTTGTCCGCCAGATCGCCCGCAAAGTCACCGTGCTGCATCAAGGCCACGTGCTGTGCGAAGGCACCGTGGACGAGGTGCAAAACGATGAACGGGTCAAGGAGGTTTATCTGGGCCGCAAAAAAAAGAATTAAGCCGCCATGCTCCAGCTTACCAACCTCAACGTCAGCTATGATGGCTCGCGGATATTGCGCGGCGTGAATCTCACGGTGCCGGATAAAAGCCTCGTTTGCCTGATGGGCCGCAACGGAGTGGGCAAATCCACCACGCTCAAATCCATCGTGGGTCTGGTCCGGCCGGATGCCGGCTCGGTGCTGCTGGCGGGCGCGGATTTGTCGGCCATGACCCCGGACCAGCGCGCCCGCCAAGGCATCGGCTATGTGCCGCAGGGACGCGACATTTTTCCCCATCTTACTGTGTGGGAGAACTTGAAGATCGCCCTGGTCGTTCACGGCGCCAAGGCCAACGGCGAAGTGGATCGCGTCTTGGAACTGTTCCCCATCCTCAAGGAATTTCTCCAGCGCAAGGGCGGTGTGTTGAGCGGCGGCCAGCAACAGCAGCTTGCCATAGCCCGCGCGCTCCTCACGCAGCCCAAAATCCTGATCCTCGACGAGCCGACCGAAGGCATTCAGCCGAACATCATTGACCTCATTGGCGACACGCTCTTAAAGATCAAAAAAGAAGGCCGGCTCAGCATCCTGCTTGTAGAACAATACCTTGACTTCTGTTTAAGCGTCGGCGACAGCTTTTACATCATGGATCGTGGCGCGATAGTCGCCGAGGGACCGATCGCGCATTTGAACGATGAAATCGTAAAAAAGCACCTGACTGTTTGAACCATGCCGACCGCCGCCGAAAATTCCGTCTTGCCCGCCGGCTTGGCGACCCTCGAAGTTTCGCTGGTCGCCGGGAAAAGCGCGGTCACGTCGGCGTTTGCCGCCAGCCCGATGAAATTGCTGGCACCGGTCGCGCGCGGCCCAAGCGTCTGGGCTTGCACGAGCAGTTTTGGCGGCGGCCTCGTGGCCGGCGATCAAACGCGGCTGGAAATGCGGCTGGGCAAGAATGCGCGGTGTTTTCTCGGCACCCAGGCATCAACCAAGATTTATCGCAACCCCGGTCTGCGCGCGTGCGGCCACGTCAGCACGGTGATGCTCGAGGAGAATTCCTTTCTGGTGTTCGCGCCCGATCCCATCCAGCCCTTCGCGCATTCCAGCTATGCGCAGCGGCAGGAATTCCGGCTGGCCCCCGGGGCCGGCCTGGTGCTGGTGGACTGGTTCAGCTCCGGCCGCGCGGCGCGCGGCGAACACTGGGCGTTCCACCGCTTCCAAAGCCGCAACGATGTTTTTCTTGCCGGCGAGCGGATATTTGTGGATTCAATTTCATTGGATGCGACGGCAGGCTGGCTCCCTTCGCCGCATGTCACGGGCGGTTTTGAGTGCTTTGCGATGCTGTTGATGGTGGGCGAACCGGTGCAAAAAGCGGCCGTGGATTTACTGGCCGAATGCTCGAAACTCCCGGTGCAACGCGGCGCGAAACTCATCGCCAGCGCCAGCCCAGTTCCCCAAGGAGCCGTTTTGCGTGTGGCGGGTGAAGGACCGGAAGGAGTCGGTCGCGAACTGCACCGGCAGCTCAAGTTTGCAACCGCGCTCCTCGGCGACGATCCGTGGGCGCGCAAATGGTGAAGGCATGCACCTGTCCCCGCGCGAAATTGAAAAGTTGACGCTGCACAACGCGGGGTTCCTCGCGCAGAAGCGGCTCGCCCGCGGCGTGCGCCTGAACCATCCTGAAGCTGTCGCGCTGATCGCAACGGTGGTGCTTGAATTGATTCGCGACGGTAAGAGCGTGGCGGAGTTGATGAAACTCGGACGGCAGATGCTCGGCAGAAAACAAGTCATGTCCGGAGTGCCGGAGATGGTTGAAGAAGTGCAGGTCGAGGGCACCTTTCCCGACGGCTCCAAACTGGTGACCGTGCATCACCCCATTGCCGGCGAAAACAGCAATCTCGCGCTCGCGCTGTATGGCAGTTTTCTGCCCGTGCCGGCACTGTCGCTTTTCCAACCTGTGCCCGACGAACCGGTGCCAGGCGCCAGCGTGATCCAGGAGGGCGAAATTGAATTGAACGCCGGCCGCGCGACGATTGAGCTGCCGGTGACCAATTTGGGCGACCGGCCGATTCAAGTCGGGAGCCATTACCATTTCATCGAGACGAACGCGGAGCTGAAGTTTGACCGCGGCGAAGCCTACGGCCGGCGCCTCGACATTCCCGCCGGCGCCGCCGTGCGCTTTGAGCCCGGGGAAACCAAAACCGTGAGACTCGTGGCCATCGCGGGCAGGAAGATCATTCGCGGCGGCAACCATCTTGCCGGCGGAAAAGTCTCCACCGCCGGCAAACAAGCCGCGTTGAAACGGATCAAAGCGAAAGGATTTGCCACCACCTGATTTTTTATGCACAAAATGAAACGCGCCCACTATGCCGCCATGTTCGGTCCGACGACCGGCGACAAGGTCCGGCTGGGGGACACGTCGCTCCTCCTTGAGGTCGAACAGGATTTCACCGTTTATGGCGATGAATGCAAATTCGGGGGCGGCAAAGTCATTCGCGAGGGCATGGGCCAGGCCGCCGGGGTCGGCGCCAACGCCGCGCTGGACTGCGTCATCACCAATGCGCTCGTCGTCGATTATACCGGCATTTACAAGGCGGACGTCGGCCTCAAGGACGGCCTGATCGCCGGCCTCGGCAAGGCGGGCAATCCCGACGTGATGGCCGGGGTGTCGGAAAAAATGATCATCGGCGTGACCACCGAAGTCATCGCCGGCGAAGGTCTCATCCTCACGGCGGGCGGAGTGGACACGCACATTCATTTCATCTGCCCACAACTGGCGCACGAGGCCATCGCCGCCGGGCTGACCACCATGGTCGGCGGGGGCACCGGCCCGGCGGTCGGCACTTGCGCCACGACCTGCACGCCCGCGCCGTTTTATTTCCAAGCGATGTTGCGGGCGGTGGATTCGCTGCCGCTTAATTTTGGTTTCACCGGCAAAGGCAACACGGCCCTGCCCGCCGGTTTGCGGGACCAGATCCAAGCCGGCGCGATCGGTTTAAAACTGCACGAAGATTGGGGAACCACGCCGGCGGCGATTGATTGCTGTCTGGGAGTGGCGGACGAGCACGACATTCAAGTGACGATTCATACGGACACCTTGAACGAATCCGCGTTCGTAGAAGGCACGATTGCCGCCTTCAAAGGGCGGACGATTCACACCTATCACAGCGAAGGCGCGGGCGGCGGCCACGCGCCGGACATCATCCGCATTTGCGGTGAGCCGAATGTCTTGCCCAGTTCCACCAACCCGACGAAACCTTACACGGTCAATACATTGGACGAGCATCTCGACATGCTGATGGTCTGCCACCACCTCGATCCGAAACTGCCGGAAGACGTGGCGTTTGCCGAAAGCCGGATTCGCGGCGAAACCATCGCGGCGGAGGACATTTTGCACGACCTCGGCGCCATCAGCATGATGAGTTCGGACTCCCAGGCCATGGGCCGCATTGGCGAAGTCATAACTCGCACTTGGCAGACGGCGGACAAAATGAAAAAGCAACGCGGCGCCCTGCCTGGGGAAACCGGCGAAAACGACAATCTGCGCGTCAAGCGCTACCTCTCGAAATACACGATCAATCCCGCGCTGGCGCACGGCATGGCACACCTTATTGGTTCCGTGGAAATCGGCAAGCTCGCTGATCTGGTCTTGTGGAAGCCCGCGCTGTTCGGCGCAAAGCCGGAGATGGTGTTGAAAGGCGGCGTGATTGCCTGGGCGCAAATGGGGGATCCGAACGCCAGCATTCCCACGCCGCAGCCGGTGTTCATGCGCCCGATGTTCGGAGCCTTTGGCCGGGCGATGGCCGGCACCTCGGTCGCTTTCGTCAGCCAGCTTGCCAAACAAAAGGGCGTCGCCAAAAGCTACGGCTTGACCAAGCGGGTTGAAGCCGTGCGCGGCTGCCGCCAGCTTGGCAAACAGGATTTGAAGTGGAACAACGCCAGGCCGAGAATCACGGTTGACCCCGAGACCTATGAAGTTCGCGCCGATGGCGAGTTGCTCGCCTGCGAGCCGGCCAGGGTGCTGCCGCTGGCACAACGATATTATTTGTTCTAACCGCCGCCGGGCTAAATGACGGATGACCAATGACCAATGACGAAAAAAACCCGAGGCTCGAAATCCGACACCAGCACCACGAGATTGGATGATCCGGGTTTGGAATCTGATTCGCCATTGGACATTCCTCATTCGTCATTCGATCCCTGGCTGCTTTGGCAGTTGGCCGATTCCGCGTTTCCGACCGGCGGCTTTGCCCATTCCGGCGGCTTGGAAGCCGCGTGGCAGCTCGGCGAAATTCGGGGCCGCGCGGACTTGCTGGCGTTCATCGAGGCGGGCTTGCAGCAAGTCGGCCATGCCAGCCTGCCGATCGTGATGGCGGCGTTTGACGAGCCGGAGAATTTGCCGGAATTTGACCAATTGTGCGAAGCGTTCACCTCGAACCACGTGGCCAACCGCGCCAGCCGCGCCCAGGGCCGCGCTTTCCTCTCGGCGGTGGAACGTGTCTTCAATCCAAACGCAGAAATGCAATCGGGCGGCAAAGGCGACCCCCCGGTACCGTCCGGCGACTCGCCGCCGGACACAGGCCACTGGACTGTGCCACCCATCGGCATGGCGGCCGCCACCCCGAAGCGCGTTTTCAACCCGGTACTCTGCTCTGCCCATTTCGCCCCCGTGTTTGGCGCCACTCTGCGGCGGTTAAAGGTTCCCCGCGAAACGACGGCCCGGATGTTTTTCTTCCATTACCTGCGTGGCGTGCTGGCGGCGGCGGTGCGGCTGAACATCGTCGGACCGATGGAGGCACAGAAGCTGCAGCGCAAGCTCTCGCCGACAGCGGAAGCCATCATGCAGGCTTGCGACCGGCTCACGCTGGATCAAATCGCGCAAACTTCGCCGTTGCTGGAATTGTGGCAGGGCGCGCAGGACCGGCTGTACTCACGGCTTTTCCAATCCTAAGCTGATTTATGAGGTCGCCAAGCCTCTCGTTCATTTCCACGATGACCACGCCACGCCTTTTCGATGACAAATGAATTTAGACTCAGGAAAATCCTCCCCATGCCCCGGACGATTTCTCTGTCTGCAGGTTTTGCCAGCATGATTTCCGCCCTTCGTACAAAGTTGAATACCTTTGCACATATTGGCCAAATCCGACCATGTTTTGACTTCATCCATACCGGTGTTTTCTCCAGGTTGATTCCAAAATCGATCATAAACATTGGCGTTTATTCTGTTTTGCGGATTGGAAAGCGACGCGTGGCTGCGGCAGGCAAACTGCTTCAAATTGTCGCTTGGCTCGACCCACCTCCATTGTGCAGCCATGGTTGACCCCAGCTTGGATAAGCTGCGTGCTGGGGATGGGAATATTTTTGTCCATCGGGTTGTGTTTTACGATGCGTGGCTGGGAACACCGCGAACTGAAAAAACGCGCCGCAGATCTAGCGCAGGAACAGGCCCAAAAACTGCATGTCTCCATCCTGCGTTCCATGGAGGTGCTGTATTCCGTGGCGGCGCTGCACGCGGCGCAAGGCGGGATTCAGCGGTCGCAGTTTCACCAGTTCGTCGAGCAGGCGCTAGCCCGCCAGCCGGAATTGCAGGCGCTCTCGTGGAATCCGGTCGTGCCCGCCTCGCGCCGGGCCGAATTCGAATCCAACGCGGTCGCCGACGGCCTGGCGAATTTTCAATTCCGCGAAAAAAACTCCGCCGGCCAATTCCAGCCGGCGGGCTGGCGGCGGAAATATGTGCCGGTTTATTTCATCGAGCCGATGGCCTCCAACGCGGCCGCGCTGGGATTTGACCTGGCTTCGGATGCGGAACGGCTTGCCGCGATGGATCAGGCGCGCGATCTGGCGACACCGATGGCCACGGCCCCGATTCATCTGGCGCAAGGGCCGGAGAATCAGCCCGGTTTGCTCGTGCTGCTCCCGGTCTATGCCGGCGGACTGCCGGCGGGCCCGGCCGAACGCCGCGAAAAGCTGGCCGGCTTCGCGGTCGCGGTTTTCCGGGTGAATGATCTGGTGCGGATGGAATGCAATGAGCTGCTGAAAAAAGGCATTGAGGCCTGTCTGCTTGACGCTTCGTCGGCGGGTGAATTGATTTACGGCAGCCAGCCCGCCGCCGGTGACGAGGTGGGGCTTGAAGCGGCCGGCCGCAATTGGATTCTGGAGTTTTCGCCGACGCCTGGATTCCTTGCCGCGCAATCGCACGCACAGTCATGGCTGGTGTTGGCCGGCGGTCTGGCCTTCACCATTTTGACCGCCGGCTATCTGTTCGGCGGCTGGCGGCGAACGGTGGAGATTGCGGCGGCCAACCAGGCAAAATCGGATTTTCTGGCCAGCATGAGCCACGAGTTCCGCACGCCGCTGAACGCGATTCTCGGTTACGCGCAACTGATGGAACGTGATGCCACCCAATCGCCGGAAGCACGCGACAACCTGGCCGGCATTCGTGCCAGTGGCCGGCATATGCTGGGACTGATCAACGAAGTGCTCGACCTCTCCAAAATCGAGGCGGGCCGGATGGAATTGAATCCGATTGATTTCGACCTCTTGGTGCTGGCGGAGGGTCTCGGGACCACGTTTCGGCTGTTGTGTGCTCAAAAGAAGATCGGTTTCCACCTGGAAGTCGCCGGCGGCAAACCATTTTGCGTGCGCGGGGACGAAGGCAAGTTGCGTCAGGTGCTCATCAACCTCGTCGGCAACGCGGTGAAGTTCACCAACGCGGGCGAAGTCGCGCTGCGAATCGTCCGGCAGCCGGAAGGCGTCTGGCAGTTTGAGGTCTTCGACACCGGCCTGGGCATCCCGCTGGAAGAGCAGACGGAGATCTTTAAACCGTTTCATCAAGGCAGCGGGGCGCGGCACCAGGGCGGCACCGGTCTCGGACTTGGCATCGCGCAACGACAAGTGGAATTGCTTGGAGGCAAACTGGAGTTGAGGTCCGAACGCGGCGCCGGCTCGCGCTTTTTCTTTGCGATTCCACTGGCCCCCAGCGCGGCGTCCGCGGGACCTGACGAACCGGCGGCGGAGGCCGCGTCCGAATTGCCGCTCGCACCGATTGCGCTGCCGGAGGGGCTGTGTGCGCGGCTGATGGTCGCCGCCGAATTGCACAGCACGACGGCGCTCAAGACATATTTGCAGGAACTCCGCCAACTCGGTCCCGACGAATGCCGGGTGGCCGAACGCATCCGGCTTTTGATGCGCAGTTACGACATGGACGGAATCCAGCGGCTGCTGTCGCAGGTCGCGCGGTCGCCGGCCGTCGAAGGTCACTCCAACGCCGCCACGCCCGATACGGCGGCGTCCTCCCCAAAACTCCTCTCGTCGTCTCCTACAACCGCAGCTTCCGCGATAACCGCGGCTGGGATTTGAACCGGAGTTGCAACATGTCATCCGTAGCAGCCCGCGAAAAAATTCTTCTGGTTGACGATGTGCCGGCGAATTTGACCATGCTCACCGCCGCCTTGGAACCGCAAGGTTACGATATCTTTGCGGCGCCAAACGGAACTGTCGCCTTGTCCATCGCCACGAAGGTCAAACCGGATTTGATCCTGTTGGACATCCTGATGCCGGAACTGGACGGATTGGAAACCTGCCGCCGGCTCAAGCAAACCGAGACCACGCGCGACATCCCGGTGATCTTCATCACGGCGCGGGGGGAGACCGAAGTCGTTGTCGATGGCTTTCGCGCGGGCGGCGTGGATTACGTGGTGAAGCCGTTTCAAACCGGGGAGGTTTTCAACCGCATCGCCACGCATTTGCGCCTGAGCCGGCTCACGCGCGAACTGCTGGAAAAAAACCGCGCGCTCGAGTCCCGCACCGCCGAATTGATGGCGGCGATCGCGCGCCGGCGGCAGGTGGAAACCGCGCTGCGGCAGGCGGACGACAAGCTGACGGCGTTTTCCGATCTCGAAGCCTCGCGCGGCAACATCACCGGCCTGATCGGCGGCAGCGGCAAGCTGAGGAAAATAGTGGGGGAAATCCAGCGCTTGCATTTATTCGCCAACACCAGCGTGCTGATCACCGGCGAAAGCGGCACGGGCAAGGAACTGGTGGCGCGGGCGATTCATTTTGGCAGCACCCGGGCCAAGGCCCCGTTCGTGCCGATGAACTGCGTGGCGATCCCGTCGGAACTCGCGGAATCCATCCTGTTCGGCCACCTCAAAGGCTCCTTCACCGGCGCCATGGCGGACCGCAAAGGGTGCTTTGAACTGGCGGACGGCGGCACGCTGTTTCTGGATGAAATCGGTGACATGCCCGCTTCGTTGCAGGTGAAATTGTTGCGTGTGCTGGAGGACGGCCAAGTCACGCCAGTGGGCGCGGCGGAACCCAAAAAGGTGGACGTGCGGGTAATCGCGGCGACGAACGCGGATTTGGCGGCGCGCATCGCGGCGGGTGCGTTCCGGCAGGATTTGTTCTTCCGGCTGGCGCGTTACACGATCCAAACGCCGGCGCTGCGCGAACGAATGGAGGATGTGCCGCGACTGGCGGCGCACTTTTTGAAGACGTTTTCCGCGGACATGGGCCGGCCCTCGCCGGGCTTGTCGCCCGCGGCGGAGGCCGCCTTGGGCACTTATGACTTCCCCGGCAACCTTCGCGAGCTGAAAAACATCATCGAACGGGCGTTGATCGGCAGTGGCGGCCAAATGATCTTGCCGGAGCATCTGCAACTCGCGTCCGCAGCCAAAAATGTGGCGCCGCCCTCCGGTGCGGTGCTGAAACCGGAGCTGGCGGCCGCGCTGCCATTGAATCTGGCGGCGGCGGAGGAGGCGCTGATTCAGCGGGCGCTCCAGGCGACCGGCGGCAACATTGCGGAGGCGGCGCGGTTGCTGGGCGTGCATCGCACGCGCATCTACCGCAGATTGGCGCAGGAGGAACCGGTTTCAGACTGACTTTGTTTCAAGTGTTCCACCGGTGACAGGTGAAACAACTTGGCCGGTTCGCGGCCGGCCGGCTGGCGGCAAAAAGCGTGGCCAACCGAGGCAAAATTGCGGTCCCAGCTGGTTGGCACGCGGCTGGCTTAAGGGTTCCCATCAGGCATTGAAGTCTGACGCCAAACCAAAGGACCGAATTCATGATGACAAAAAAACTGAACCTCACGCCCGGCCGGCAAACCAGGACCGTTCTCCGATATACTCTTGGCAGCGTGGCTGCCGTGCTGCCGCTGGCTGCCACCAGCGTCCGAGCGGACGATGCCGCCGCCGCCCCCGACGTTCACGCCCTGGTGAATTTCGAGTTTGCCAACGAGTATGTCACGCCGCGCGGCATGCTCATCCGCGACCAGGGCTTGACGGTGCAACCGCTGCTGCTGGCCTTTGTGGGCCTTTATAAAGGCGACTCTTTCATCAACAGCGTGACGCTGATCCCCGGGGTTTGGAACGACCTCGGCACCCATTCCATTTCGGTGCATGCGCCCTATAACAGCCAGCCGACCACGCCGTGGACCGAACTGGATCCCATTTTCGGCATCGAAATCGGGTTCGCCAAACACTTCACGCTGGATGTCACTTACACGGCCTTCGTCGAACAAATCCTGGACATTGGCACCTCGGAACATCTCGACACGAAATTGAGCTTCGATGACAGCTCGTATTTCAAAGGCTTTGGTTTCCATCCGTATGTCGAATTCTGGCAGGAACTGGACGGCAAGGCGACCGACGCGGACGTGCCCTATGAAGTGTTTGGCAACAAGGGTCCGGGCCCGGGATCCAGTTATTATTTTCAAGTGGGCATTGATCCGACCTACACCTTCGACAAGTTGGCCGGCTTGAAATTGGAGGCGCCGATTGATGTGTTGCTGCCAAGCAGCGATTTTTACGGGGAATACTATGCCTCGGCTTCCACCGTCGGGTTGGTGGCCGCCGGTTTGAAGGGCACCCTTCCGCTGCCTTTCATGCCAAAAGGCTACGGTCACTGGAGTTTTCACGCGGGCTTCAAATACATATATTTCAACGACGATAACCTTTACAACCTGAACACCTTTAACGCCCCCGGCAAGCCGACCCGTGATACCTGGCAGGTGTATGCCGGCATTTCAGTTTTCTTTTAATCCGGCTTGTGACCGCCCAGCCCCATGAAAAAGTTTGTCGAAGCCGATCCTTATCCGTGGCCGTTCAACGGCGCGCTGGAGCCGGCCAATACGGCCTTTCTCATCATTGATATGCAAACTGATTTTTGCGGGCCCGGCGGCTACGTGGACAAGATGGGCTACGACCTTTCGCTCACCCGCGCGCCCATTCAGCCCATTCAAAACGTGCTGGACGCCACCCGGGCCAGGGGTTTTCGCATCCTGCACACCCGCGAGGGGCACCGGCCCGATCTCGCCGATCTGCCGGAGAACAAGCGCTGGCGCAGTCAGCGCATTGGCGCGGGCATCGGCGAGGCCGGCCCGTGCGGAAAGATTTTAGTCCGGGGTGAACCAGGTTGGAACCTCATACCCGAATTGCAGCCTTTGCCCGGCGAAACCATCATTGACAAGCCAGGCAAAGGGTCTTTTTACGCGACGGATCTGGACCTGGTGCTGCGGCGGAACGGCATTCAAAACCTCGTGCTCGCCGGCATCACCACCGATGTCTGTGTCCATACCACCATGCGCGAGGCGAACGACCGCGGCTACGAATGCCTCCTGTTGGCCGACTGCACCGGCGCAACGGATCGCGGGAACTATCTGGCCGCCCTCAAGATGATCAAAATGCAGGGGGGAGTTTTTGGCGCGGTGGCGGATTCCCAGGCGTTTATCACGGCCATCGCATGAACTTCAACGATCCCATCACCGTGGAGGCGGAACCTTATCCGTTCGAGTTTGTGCCGGCGTCCTGTGCGCTGCTCATCATTGACATGCAGCGTGATTTCCTGGAACCGGGCGGCTTCGGCGAAATGCTCGGCAACGACATTTCACAATTGCGGCGCACCATCCAGCCGAACCAAGTCCTGCTGGCGGCCTGGCGCGCGCGCAGTTTACAGGTCCTGCACACCCGCGAAGGCCATCGGCCCGACCTCGGCTGCTTGCCCCGCTCCAAGAGAATTCGCGGCCGCAGTCCCACCACCATCGGCGATGCGGGGCCAATGGGCCGCATCCTGGTTCGCGGCGAGGCTGGACACGACATCATTCCCGAACTCTATCCGCTCCCGAACGAGGCCGTGGTTGACAAGCCCGGCAAAGGCGCGTTTTACGCCACGGACCTGCACGTCATCCTCCTAAATCGCGGCATCCGGCAGCTCATCGTCACCGGCGTGACCACGGAAGTCTGCGTCAACACCACCGTCCGCGAAGCCAACGACCGCGGTTATGACTGCCTGGTGCCTGAAGATTGTGTCGGCTCCTATTTCCCCGAATTTCACGACGCCGGTTTGAAAATGATCAAGGCCCAAGGCGGCATTTTCGGCTGGGTGTCCCACTCAAAATACATTTTGAAAGCGCTCAATTGAAAACGCTTCCCGACGACCAGCAACCTTCAACCATTAACCACCAAGGAGACTATGCCATGAATATCAAACCAAAAATATGGGTGCCGGGCGACTGGAATGCCTATTTCGGCTTCGGCACCAACATTCTCGTCAACCTGCTCACGCTCACCGCGCTGTTGCGCTTTGTGCTCAAAATGCCCGACGATCTCGTCTTCGGGCGCATCCTGCCGGCGACGGGCTTGATGATGTGCCTGAGCACGGCCTATTACGCGTTCCTCGCGTATCGCCTCGCCAAAAGAACCGGCCGCACGGATGTGTGCGCCCTGCCTTCGGGCATCAGCGTGCCGCACATGTTCATCGTCACGTTTGTGGTGATGATGCCGATTGCGCTGTCCACGAAAGATCCCATGAAAGGCTGGGAAGCTGGACTAACCTGGGTCTTCGTGCAAAGCTTTGTACTGATGGCCGGCGGATTTATCGCGCCGATCATCCGCAGAATCACGCCGCGCGCGGCGCTGCTCGGCACCCTGGCGGGTGTCTCCATTACGTTCATTTCGATGGCGCCGGCGCTGCAGATGTTCATGACGCCGCTGGTTGGTCTGGTCTGCTTCGGGGTCATTTTGTTGAGTTGGTTCGGCGGTGTGAAATACGGCAAGCTGCCGGCGGGCCTGGTGGCCATCGCGGCGGGCACGCTCATCGCCTGGATCTCGACCGCGTTCCACCTAAATTTCGGCGGCATGACCCCGGCGAAATTGTCCTCCTCGGTGGCGAACTTCGGTTTTCACGCGCCCTTCCCGGCGTTTGCCCATGTGTTTGATGGCTTTCAATTTCTCGGCGTCATTTTGGTGACCGCGATTCCTTTCGGCATTTATGACTTGGTGGAAGCGATGGACAACGTCGAGAGCGCCGCCGCGGCGGGCGACAGTTATCCCACGACCCGCGTGCTGACTGCCGACGGGGTGGTGAGCCTTATCGGCTGCATGATGGGCAATCCGTTTATCAACGCGGTTTATATCGGCCATCCCGGTTGGAAGGCGATGGGCGGCCGCATCGGCTACTCGGCGGCCACGGGGCTGACCGTGATTGTGCTGTGTTGGTTCGGCACCATCTCGGTGATTTCCGCCATCATTCCCACCATCGCCATTCTCCCCATTTTGCTCTACATCGGCATGTTGATCGGCTCCCAGGCCTTTCAGGAAACACCCAAGCGTCATGCGCCGGCCATCGTCCTGGCCATCGTTCCTTCCATTGCCAATTGGGGCTTGACGGTCATCAACAGCGCGCTCGCGGCGGCGGGGGTGTTTGTGGTGTCCGATGAACTCGCCGGCAACATGTTGAACCAGGGGGTCTTTTATCATGGTCTGCAGTCGCTTGGCGGCGGCTCCACGCTCGGCGGCTTGGTGCTGGGCGCGACCGCCGTCTGCATCATAGACCGCAACTTCATGAAAGCCGCCGGCTTCGCGCTGGCCGGCTCCATCCTCACCTTCTTCGGACTGATGCATGGCCAGCAAATTGGCGTGGCGGTTAGTCCGATTGTGGCGCTCAGCTATCTGGCCGTCGCCGGCATGCTAGCCAGTTGCGCCAAGTTTGCGGTGGTGGCGCCCGTGCCGGTGGAAACCCCGGCCGAAGTCACTGAAGCCAGCCCCGCGTGATGCGCCGAACTCCATGGCGAATCATCCCGAGCGGGTGCTCAAACTCAATGACCTATTCCAGATTTCCGGCTGGCAGCAAAAACTGAAGTGGCAGCCATTTTGTGCCGGCGTGGACATTTTCCGGCTCTATGAGAGCGGCCCCTGCGGCCCCACGGCAGCTCTCCTGCGTTTTCATCCCGGCGGGTGTGTGCCGTTGCACGCGCATCTGGGCTACGAACACATTTTCATGCTCGCCGGCGAACAGGTGGACGAGGTCAGCAAGGCCGACGCTGGCGCGCTCATCATCAACCCGCCCGGCACCAGCCACAGCATCCTCAGCGAAAGCGGCTGCATCGTCCTGGCCATTTACGAGAAGCCGGTGAAATTCCTGGCGGCGGCCGCAGCCGTGCGCCACGAGCATGAGCCTCCCGCTGAAACTGTTTTGCTCGCCGTCAACGGCACCTTGATGCGAGGCTTGGAACTTCATCCCAATCTCCTCGCCGCGGGGGCTGCCTTCATCCGCGAAACCGCGACCGAACCCGTGTACCGTTTGTGGAGCATCCGCGACCGGCATCCGGCCATGGTGCGGGTGGAATCAGGCGGGGTCGCGGTGGCGGTGGAAGTCTGGGCCGTGCCGCCGGCGGGACTCGCCGGAATTCTGTTAAATGAACCGCCAGGATTGACCATAGGCAAAGTCAGGTTGGCTGATGGCTCGGAAGCCCTGGGTGTGCTGGGCGAAACCATCTTGTGCGAAGGCCAAAAAGAGATTACTTCTTTTGGCGGTTGGCGGGCCTATGTCGCCAGCCGGAAAACCTGACTCCTGGCGATGATCAAAAATATCGAGCCGCACATGCATTCAGGCAGTGGCCACGGGCACCCGCATGACCACGCCGATCAACCCGGCCATTTTCAAGAGCGTGAACTGCCGCTCGACCGCGATTTCAATCAGCGCGCCTTCACCGTCGGCGTCGGCGGGCCGGTCGGCAGCGGCAAGACGGCCTTGATGCTGCAACTGTGCCGGCGCCTGCGCTCCACCCTGGGGATTGCCGTCGTAACGAACGATATTTTCACCAAGGAAGACGCCGAGTTTCTGACCCGGCACGACGCCTTGCCGGCAGACCGCATCCGCGCCGTGGAAACGGGCGGTTGTCCGCACGCGGCCATCCGCGAAGATGTGTCGGCAAACCTGCTCGCGCTGGAGGAGCTGCACCGGAAGTTCAAACCCCAGATTCTCCTCCTCGAATCCGGCGGCGATAATCTGGCTGCGTGCTTCAGCCGCGAACTGGCGGATTTCACCATCCAGGTAATTGACGTCTGCGGCGGCGACAAAATCCCCCGCAAAGGCGGTCCCGGAATCACGCAATCCGATCTGCTCGTCATCAACAAGACCGATCTCGCCGCCGGGGTGGGCGCCGATTTGGCCGTGATGGAGCGCGATGCCAAAAAAATGCGCGGCCCCGGCCCCTTCGTTTTTGCCCAGGTGAAACACGGAGCCGGCGTGGATGCGATCATCGCGCACGTCGTCCACGCCTGGCAGCACGCCTGCGGCATTCCGCATGGGAAATGAAGGCGATCCGTTCAAATCATGCGGTGCCAGCGTCACGGCAAACGGCAGCCGATGGGCAGGGTGTCGCCCGGCGCGCACGCTTCGCCATCCCTGCTTCTTGCCGTTCAGTTGACCCGCTCGGCGACTTGGTATTTGAACATCCGCTTTTTCATCCACCGCACGGCCAGCAAATCGTAAAACGAGGCGAACAGCCGGTTCCAGACGCCATAATTGCTCTGGCCGGCGAAGCGCGGATTATTGCTCACCTCGATTTCGGTGACCGTGTGCCCTTCGATCTTGAACAGCGTCGGCAGGAACCGGTGCATGCCCTTGAAAAACTTCAGGTTCTCAATGCACTCGCGCTTGAAGGCGCGGTAGGTGCAGCCGGCATCGGAAATTTTCTCGCCGGATAATTTGTTTCGGACGCCGTTGGCAATGCGCGAGGAGGCCACCTTGATGAAATTATCCCCTTCTCCGCGCACCTTCACGCGCGTGCCGCACACGCAGTCGAAGGTTTTCAGCGCCTCCAGGAATTTCGGCAGGTCCTTGGGATCATTCTGCAAGTCGGCGTCGAGGGTGAACAGATACTTCCCGCGCGCCGCCTTGAGGCCGGCGAAGCTGGCCGCGCTCTCGCCGCAGTTGAACGCGAACTTCTGCGCGCGAATGCGCGGATCGCCCGCGGCAAGATCCTTGAGGATTTCCCAAGATTTGTCCTTGCTGCAATCGTCGGTGATGACGACCTCGTAGAGGATGTTCAGCGGCTCCACCGACTCGCGGATGGCCTTGATGAGTGCGCGCAGGTTGCCTTCCTCGTTGTAACAAGGTATGACGAGGCTGATTTCAGGTTGGCTTTCGTTCACAGCGACTTCACCACTTCCTCAATTTTCGCAATGCCTTCGCCGGCTTCCTGCGGCTTGAGATTCAGCGGCGGCAGCAGCCGCACAATTTGCGTTCCCGCCGGGATGGTCAACACGCCCGCCGCATGCAGCCGGTTGACGAATTGCGCCGCCGCCGACTTATCGCTCGCGGCCAGGGCGGGGATTTTTTCCGCCAGTTCGAGCCCCAGCATGAAGCCGAGGCCGCGCGAGCGTTTGACCACGCCGGGATACGCTTGGGCGAGCCGGTCCAGCTCGGCCTGCAGCCACGCGCCGAGCTTGCGCGCATGTTCATCCAGCTTTTCGCGCTCGATGACCTCAAAGATTTTCAGCGCCACGGCGCAGGCCAGCGGCGTGCCGCCAAAAGTCGAGGCGTGCGTGCCCGGCCCCAGCAAATCCGCGTAGGGCGCGCGCACCCAGAACGCGCCAATGGGAAATCCGCCGCCGAGCGACTTGGCCATCGAAAGGCCGTCGGGCAGAAAACGGTCGCCGCCGGGAACCCCTTCGAGAATCCGCTGAAAGCTTTGGAATCTGCCCGTCCGAAAGTGTCCGCACTGCACGCCGTCCATGAGCAGCAGCAATTTCTTTTCGTCGCATAGCGCGCGCAGGCCGAGCAGATATTCCGGGGTGGCCGGCGTCACTCCGCCTTCGCCCTGCACGCCTTCGATCAGAATGGCCGCCGTCGCGGGCGAAAGGGCGGCGCGCGCCGCCGCCAGGTCGTTGAAGGGAATGTGCCGGAAGCCAGGCGTCATCGGTTCAAAGCCCTTTTTCACCTTGTCCTGCCCCGTGGCGGCGATGCCGGCCAGGGTGCGGCCATGAAAGGAATTCGCGGCCGTTAAAATCTCAAACCGGCCCTCGTCATGGCCGAATTTCCGCGCCAGCTTGAACAGGCCTTCGTTGGCCTCCGCGCCGCTGTTCGCAAAAAAACATTTGCCCGCGCCGAGGCGCTTCACGATTTCCGCCGCGAGCCGGCCCTGCGGCTCGGTGAAATACAAATTGGATACGTGGATCAGCTTCCGGGACTGCTCGACGAGCGCCTCGGTGATGGCCGGATGCGCGTGGCCCAGACAGCACACGGCAATGCCGCTGCCGAGGTCCAGGTAGCGCTTGCCCGCCACGTCGAAAACATAACTGCCCAGCCCGTGGCTCAGGACGAGCTCGAATCGGCCGTAGCTGGGGACGACATTCCTGGCAAACAATTCGCGCACCGTCTCGTACTGGCTGTGGACGAGCGGCGGCGGTGATGGAAAAATTTCTTTCACGGTTTTGTCAGCCGCAAACATGCCCGAATTCCCCCGACAGAAAAATGTTTTTTTGCGGCTTTTGCGGGAGGTGGCTTGAAGGCTTCCCCGCGGCCGGAGCGCGGATTGTCCCAATTCCCAGCACGTGGGTGGGTGATCCGACGGCGGGACTGGCGACCTACGCGCTGACATCGAGCGACATGATGGTGGGGCGGAGCTGTGGAGCGGGCAGGTGGCGGAGCGGCTAACGGTGCGCGAGCAATAGATAACGCTGGAGACGCGGCCATCGGGCGCGGCGTATCCCATCAAGCATCCGCTGGTGCCGCAGTACGAGATTTCGATTGACCGGGTGTGGGCGCTGCCGCTGAGCGAACTGGCGGGCTTCTCACCGACGAACCAGACGTATGTGCTGGAAGTGATCTGGACGGAGGAAGAGTCGCAGCAATGGCATCGGCGGCGCTACTACGGGGTGACGATCGCGTCGCGGTCCTTCGCAGCGCAGAACATCGAGTCTGAGTTTGTGGACGGCAGGAGTTTGCGGCGCCGTACGTGCTGGCGGATGGCGGCGCGCCGGGCGTGGTGCCGTCCACGGTGGCGGCGATTCCGCTGCAGGTGGTCTGGCTGGGGGCGGACGCACCTTCCGGTGAGGCACTACCGGTAGCCGCCGATTCCTGGCGTGGACCGCGTCAGCGGAACGGCAAGTGGCAGCGGCGGACTGTTCCGGCGAATGTTAGGCAGCGTTATCGTGAATCTGGCCACTTGCCGCCGTCGCGGTCGAAAGCTTCGGCGGTGCGTGACAAAGTATCGGGGCTGTTCGCGTGCCACTTGCGTAACCTCAACTTACCGTCCGTCTTCTCCGCCCAAATCATCCGCTGCATCTGGACAACGCGGAACAAGCCCGGCTTGCCTCGGCGCTCCAACTCTCGCAGCGCATTGGTGACTGACTGGTCGCCATCCAAATGGCAAACCGCCACCCACTGCTTGTTACGCCACTGTTCGATAGTAAAAAATCCGTGTGCCATAAAATTAAGCGTGTTCTTGCTGCCTAACGCCCAGAGTGCCGAGTCGAGCCGGACCTGCGGCTCACGCCAACCTGCGTCATCTCGATGATTTCAGGTATCCGACCGGCTCCGACTCCGGCGAGGTAGGCCACGTCATAATCAAAGCTTGTAATATTACAGAAACCACAAAACAAAATTGATGAGGCAATAAACCCTCCACCAATCGCCAGATGATAAAAGCAAACGCACCAGAACAACCAACCATCTCTGCTCTGTGAATACGAATCCGATAAATAGTCAGGCCAACCGATATAACCACCGCCGAGCAAACGATGGATCGAACCGCGTCGAATTCCTCTGACTGCTTTGAAAACAAAAACAAAACCAAGCAAAACCTAGAGGATTGTGATCAATAATTTCATGCGTGTGCAAGTGGCCTAACGAGCATGCAGTGAGCCAACGCCGATTTCCGACGCCCACCGCTTAGCGGAACTCGTCGCGTTGACGGCGTATGACTCCAGAAATTGTTAGGCCGCTGGAACACAATGGTCTGTATCTGTAACATTGAATCGAAATGGCTTACCGCGTGACTGAGGCTCCCATCCAGCAGCTAACGCCAACCGGATAACAGATGTCAAATGATGCACCAAGATTGCCCTTCGTGGTTTTCTTTTAGGGTCAAATGTTGAAATTGGGAAATCAATAATCAGATCGCGAGTGTGAGTGGGGGCCAAGCACACAACTACGGAAGGGCCGCAAAGACCAACGCTCGAATCGAAACGCGAAGCGTGTCGGAACTCCCAATGATATTCAATGCCATCCACATTGAGCGCCCCGTTCAGGTTGGAATCTTTGCTCATAAGCGCGTAGGCATCATCGGTTCAAATCTTGCTCTTCCAAACGAAAAAACACAAGACGCACAAAAGCGCGCCACCGAATGTAACTACTGGCCAAAGGGTCGAAACCATGAGCGTAGCAGACGCTTTATTTGAATTCAAAAAGGCAATCAACTGCAAAGCGTCCGGCCAGGTGTGGAAAGCACCTAGCGCGAACAATAGGGCACCAACTAACCCTAAAATAATTCGGATTGCATTCATGGGTGCAAATGACGCCTAATTGTTACTGAGCTGACCGTCGGTTCGTATATTGAACCAGCTTGATCCCGGACCTGAAAAAAATGCAAGCCCTTTATATTCAGCACTACTGTCCATTTAACATCCAGCGACGGATCGTTTATTGAAACTCTGGATCGTTTATTAAAGTCGCGCCTGGGACAGCCTGCGTTCAACCTCGCCTGCCAATATCGGCCAGATTATGAACCTGCCCAACGCAATCGGCCAGCCTCTCCACAGGAGTTGGTTTCTCCCCGGCTATCCGCATCCGGCCTCCTTCGGCCGAACCTCGGCTTGGCATGCCACCTTCTCCCGCTCCCGGGGGCGAAGGACAAACTCCCAACTAAAAGCAGAAATTGGGAAAGCAGAAAGCAGAAAGGGAAAAAGAATATGGACCTTCAAGTCGGCGACATGCTGAATGAGATTGCCCGCGAGTTGAACCAGAACGGCACGCCGATTCTGTTGCAATGGAACGTCCTTGCGGACGGCCAATATCCGGACCCGGTGGACGGGTCGGTGGCGGTGGCGGGGTTGGTGCCGCAGACCAAGACGCGCCCTAGCGTTCAGGATCGCTTGGAGAAATAGGCCCGGAGTTTCTCCAGCCCATAATTGACGCGCTTCTTGGCCGCGTTCTCGCTCGCCCCGATGAGGCTGCCAATCTCCTGGAAGCCTTTGCCCTCGAAGAAGCGAAGAGCGATGGCATTGCGCTCCTTTTCGCTGAGCTTGCCCATGGCATCTTAGCCACCAAAATGGTTCCTCACTGTCATCCGCCGCCGAACGGCGGCCTGGCAATCGGACAGCTCTGGTTAATAAAACGTGTCACCAGGTGAAGGTAGCGATGCTGTGTCCAGGCGCCACGTAATCGAAGAAACTGCCGTCCGCCTGGACCTCGAATGGTTGTTCTGTTTGTTTCTTGTTGTCAACGACCAGCGAAACTTGGCCGTTGGTCAGGGCAAAGGCCACGATTTCCATGCTGTCGGGAACGGCGCCTTTGAAGGCCGCCGCGATGCGCTTCGAGCCGGGCCGGGCCGCGCGAGACATCTGCGCCAGACCATAGAACTCGCGCTCGAACGTCACTTCCTGGTAATTGTCGGTGTTAACGATGACCAATCCTGCGGCCTCGGAATCGGGGCGAGGAGTCGGGCCGAACTTGCCGTCAAGCGCCAGGTTCCATTCCACACTCGCCTGACACCAGTTTTGCGGACCGCCCATCCAACTGCGGGTCATGCCCCAATCCACGTCACCCCACCAGTCGCCCCGGTGCTTGCCCCAGCCGCCGTGCTCGCTACAGAGGATATCCTTGTCGGGAAACTTCTGATGGAGTGTATGGTAAACGTTACTCATCAGGTTGAGATCGTCGTAGTAAGGGTGCCAGGCGGTTCCGGCGACAAACTTGCCCGCGGTGGGATCCGAAAGGACTTTGGTCACGCTCTCCAAGGGCTCCATTTTGACGTCACCGCCAACGACCTTCCGGTCGCCAGGAAACAACCCCCAGTTGTGGTCGTGGATGAAGATTCTCGTTTGCAGTCCCTTGGCCGCCAGTTTGGGACCCAGCAGGCTGACGAGCCGGATTTGATCGTCCTCATTCAGGCGCATGCACGGGTAAGCGGCGCCATCGAACTGGGGTTCGTTCTGCAACGTGACGCCCCAGATCTCAAGGCTCTCGGCCCGATATTGTTCGATAAACTTCACAAAGTAGCCGGCATACGCCTCGAAGCAGTCGGACCTGAGTTTACAGGTGACCCGGGCGGCCTTGTCCGCCTCCGAAATGCCCGTCAGCTTGCCATTGGTCTTCATCCATGCCGGGGCGCTCCACGGCGACCCCAGAATGCGAATTTCGGGATTCAGCCGCAGTGCGTCCCTGAGCACGGGAATTATGCACTGCCGGTCGTGAGCGATCGAAAACCGGCCAAGATCCGGCGATGGTTCATCGCAATAAGTATAGTAGTTGGTGCTGGCCGTGTAATCGGAGGCGCCCATGGGCAGGCGGAGAAAGCTGAAGCCCGCGCCTTCGGTGGGTGAGAACAGCTTCTTCATGGTGTACTCGTACAGTTGCGGGTTGTGCTCCTTGAGATGACTGAGCACCCAGGCGGACGAATCCGTCATGGCCGCTCCATGGCCGTACATGGTTTGGAAAAACGTGGTCCGATTCACGGTGATGTTCACCGTCCGGCCCGGGTCCGTCGTCGTCAAAGGGATGGAACTTTGCCGAAGTAGTGTGAAGTTGTCATCCTGATGGACCTCGCCCTGGGCGCGCTTGATATCGCCATCGTCCACTTTGGTCAGGAGGACCGCTACCTTGCCAGCTTGTCGCTCATTTTTGGGGGACACAGGCGACTGCTTGGAGCAGGAAACAAGCATCGAGGCAAAAAATGCCATTGTAGTAAATACTGGAGAGTGAAACGTTTTGGGGAAGAAATCAAGCCGAGGATTTGCGCTTTTCCCTGGCCAGGCGCAGCGCCAAAGCGACCCACTCTTCCACCAG